>OCTA010000898.1_pt1 | contig 27806 bp, 27 predicted proteins | sample 1538991 | NCBI WGS metagenome assembly OCTA01 (sample SAMEA3539302, study PRJEB22396) | soil metagenome | biome: tundra; feature: field; material: soil | place: USA | collected 2010-05 | depth 0.15 m | reverse complement strand
CCCTTGTAGAGCGTGCCAACCGCTTCGGCGGCGTCCTCGATCACGGCGACTCCGTATGGGGCGCAGGCTTGGAGGATGGGGTCCATATCGGCGCTTTGGCCGTAGAGGTGGACCACCACCAGCGCCTTGGGGAGCCTGTTCGCCGCCGCCCGCTCTCGCAAGGCGCTGGACAGGACATCGGAATCCAGGTTCCAGGTTGCGCGGTCGCTATCCACAAAGACCGGCACGCCGCCCTGGTAGACGATAGCGTTGGCGGCCGCAACGAAGGTGAGGGTGGAACAGAGCACTTCATCGCCGGGACCGACTCCGACCACGCGCAGCGCGAGGTGCAGCGCCGCGGTTCCGCTGGCCAGGGCGACAGCGGGCAGTCCGATGCGTGTCGAGAATTCCTGCTCGAAGGCGGTGAGGTTTGGCCCAACGGTGGAGAGCCAGTTTGTCGCAAAGGCTTCGCGGACGTAGATTTGTTCTCTGCCGCCCATGTGGGGGACAGAGAGGAGTATGCGCTTCATCGTCGGATAGTGGCTACGCGTCGCGACAGAGCTCTGGCGGGTACTCCGACAACGGTGCAGTGGGCCGGCACTTCTCTTAGGACAACGGCGCCGGCACCCACGACGGATTCCTCGCCAACTGTAGCGCCCGGGAGCACGATGGCACCGATTCCAACATGCGCAAGCAGTCCGACGCTCACACCCCCGCCGAGCACAACGCGAGGCGAGATATGGACGTGCGCGTCGACCCTGCAATCATGCTCGACTACCGCGCCGCTGTTGATAATGCAGTTTTCGCCGATGACGGCGTCGGCATTGACGATGACTCCAGGCATCACGACCGTTCCGGGGCCGATGCTCGCCGAAGCAGCAATGACGGCGGATGGGTGAACGAGGGCTCTGGGCGCGAGCCCATTTCCTAGCGCGCGGGCGAAACACCGTGCGCGAGTGCGGTTATCACCTATGGCAACGACGAAAGTGCTCCCGGCGAAGCGATACAGTTCCTCGGGCCCGCCCACGAGCGGGCAATCACAAAACATGAAAAACGTGAGCCCAGCTCTCCCAGGGTCGTCGTCCAGGAACGCGATGCGCTCAAAACGTCCGGTGCCCCGGGCAATGTCCAGAACGACCTTTCCATGTCCTCCAGCGCCCCAGATCAGTAAGAGGTTACTCATGTGGTCCGGTGACATCTGCGGTACCCACGAACTCCGGCATAGTGGCGTGTCCATGCTGGCTGATGCCGTCCCGCTGCAATACTTTCAGCAGGGTCAGACAGAGGATCTTGATATCGAGCCACAGGCTGCAATGGTCCACGTACCAGACGTCGAGATCGAACTTCTCTTCCCACGTGAGGGCATTCCGACCGTTGACCTGGGGCCAACCCGTCATACCCGGCTTGACTTCGTGGCGCCGGCGCTGGAATGGGGTGTATCTGGGCAGGTACTCAGGGAGTAGGGGTCGTGGGCCGACCAGGCTCATATCACCCTTGAGAACATTCCATAGTTGAGGCAACTCATCGAGACTGTTCGAGCGTAAAAACCGACCGAGGGCGGTGAGACGTTGCTCGTCGGGTAACAGGATGCCGCAGGAGTCACGGGCGTCGGTCATCGTACGGAACTTATAAAACTGAAACGGTTTGCCATGCAATCCGATGCGTTCATGACTGAATATGACCGGCCGACCGAGGATGATTCTTAGGGTGACTGCCAAGAGGGCGACGACCGGGCAGCAGGCAAGCGACAGCATCGATCCAGCCACAAGATCAAAGACGCGTTTCACGCGGACTTTGTCAATTGGCATAACGCACCGTTTCCCGGCCTTCGACCCGGCGTGAGTCCTGCTCCACCGCGCGCACAGTCAATGGTCACGTCCCTTGCGGACTCACCCCTACTACGGAGACGTAAAAATCGAGTAGTGCTGACGTTACGAGTTCCTTGGAATAACTGCGGCCTGCTCGCAACCTCGCATTAACTCCCATCCTTTTGCGCGATTCTTGGTCGTCCATCATTTGCTTCATCCTCGATTGCAGGTCCGCCACGTCGCCAGCAGCATGCAGAAGACCAGTTACATTCGATTCAATCGCATCAGTGATTCCGTAGATGTTGGAAGCCACAGCCGGAATACCCACCGATGCCGCTTCGATGATCACGCTGCCAAAGCCTTCACGGTAGCTCGGTAGACATAGCACATCGGCCGCGGCCATGTATTCCTGTGGCGCGGTCACGGAACCAACGAAGCGGAGCCTGCTGGCAACCAACGAGCAGATCCTCTCAATGCGGGGCCGAAGACCTTCCTCATCCGGGCCAACAATGAGTAGCCAGGCTTCGCCGTAATCCATGCCTAACCGTGCGAACGCTTGCGCCAGATCTAAAACGCCCTTGTCGACCTTGAGCCTCCCCACGTAGAGAAAGACCACGGTTTCCTCGGCGATGCCCTCCCGCTGTCGGATCCTTTTCCTCAACTCAGAGTCGGGACGAAACCGGAACCTGTCTACGCCGCAGATGGAGCCGTTGGCGAGCACTCTGGACTTTTCGGCAGATACAACCCGTCCACGCACCAGGAAGTCGCGCTGAGAAGGACTATCCACCAGAACGTGGGTCGCCATGCGCGCCAGCGCCTTATCCGCAGTCTTGAGCATGTGCCTGGCAAGCCCTGAGCGGGTGGCCCACACCTGCCCGGTAAACGTATGAATCCTCACTGGAATTCGAGCTATGGCGCCCGCAAGGGCCGCAAGTAGGCCTGCCTTAGGGGTCACCGAGTGGATGGCGTCGAACCTTCTGCGCGAGAATAGGGCAACGAGGAAAAGGAGCGCGTGCAAGTCGCGAAATAGTGAGATGTTCCTGACGATAGGGGCGGCTACGACTTCAACCTTCGCATTAAGGTCCGGAAGAGAATCACCTTTCGCGATATTGAGAATAAGGCACACTTGGTAGCGCCCGCTCAGTGCTTCGATTTGATCCGTCAGAAACGCCTTGACAGTTCCCGGGCTGGAAACGATTATGGCGATTTTTTTCACACGGAAGCCTTCCAGCGGCCGACGAAGAGCGACAGAGCGTCTTCCATCGTTACCGCGTGGGCATATCCGAGTTCTCGTTCAATCCGCGTAGCAGGGTAAACAACCCGAGTAGTCAATGCGTCGATACGAAATTCAGTAAGCGGGAATCCTGGCACTTTGCCAAGAGTTCTGGCAGCAAACCGCGCTAAGCCTTCGGTTACCCGGAGGTTCGGATGGGACTTGCCGAGCGCGTCCGCGATGACGGCGACAAACTCTTCGATGGTCCGCTGATCTGAAAGGTTATACACCGTGCCTTTGGCTGCCGCCATGCGCCCACAATGCACAAGAGCCTCGATTACGTTGTCCAGGAAAATGTAGTTGGCGGAAGCACCCTTAGGACCTATGAAGAAGAAAAAGCCGCGATCGATCATCCCGGTCATCTGGCGCAGAGACCGGTTCCTCATGCCAGGGCCAAACACTATCGAGGGTCTCAGAACGGTATAAGAGAAAGCGCCGTGCTTGGCAGCCTGCCGCACAGTTGGTCGGATTTCGCCTTACTAGTCTCGTAGACCCCGCTTGGCCGCAAAAGGGTCTCCTCCGTGACCACACCACGGCGACACGGACCGTATGCGCCGACACTGCTGAGTTGAACCCAATGGCCGATGTTTCCACTTGCAGCCTGGATCAGTTTGCGGGTTCCGTCGATATGAAGGGACCTCATCCGACTCGCGTCGTTAATCTCACCAGCACAGTGGTAGACTACGTCCGCACCCTCGACGAAGTGGGACAGGGATGCTGAGTTGCCAGCAGAGACAAGGTCGACTGAATACACTTTCACGGCATCAGGGAAGCCGGTTTGATTGCTCGACCGACGCGAGAGCACCCGCACCTCGTCACCAACAGCGACGTGCCGTAGCACGAGGCTTTGTCCGATAAAAACGGTTCCGCCGGTAATCGCAACCTTCATGGGGTCAACCAGGGCCAGAAGGCTGTTGGGAGAATACAGGCTGTGACCGTTACAACAGCGCACCGTACTCGCGGCGTCCCACGAGGAACCGCTATCCATCCACTTTTGAACGGCTCGGCCTTGGGCGCTCGGCAGGGCCGCGTGGATCTCAATACCGAGTCGTGCGAGCTCAGCGGCCTGGCCTGCGGCCCAGTCCGCACCATCAGATGTCTTTACGAAATGAAGAACACGCCGACGGCCTTCGTATTCAGGGGCAGGATTACCACTTGTCGCGGGCTGATGCATCCGCGTGATGTCGCGATGTCGGAGAGGTTCCACGGATTTCTGTTGGTTAGGACGAGCGATTTCCTGCGGTCATCCCCGCACACACTGCCTGGAAAGCCTGGCTAAACTGTTCTAGCTCTTCGGCTGTGGGTCGTCTGCATCGTTGTGCCACTAGGATTTTCCACAGCCCGACACGATTAGCTGTCCAATATATTGGCATCTTGAGGGAGGTCTTTATGGCAAGGTAGTGGCTTCTCACGGGAAAAGGCTCTCTATATGCTGTGAACATCTTCCGGACCGAGACAAGAGCCATCAGGACCGTACGAAGACTGATCGCGTTCCATTCTGTGTAGACGTACTTTACGTCCCTAATAATCGCATAGCGCCTGCCAAGCGTGAGCCTAAGTAGATAGTCGAAGTCCTCACCCACCTCGTAATGCGTGTTGAAGGTTAGTCCCTCAACGTCCCGAGCCCGAAACATAGAAGGAGCGAATGGCATAGGAGGGGCCTGTAGCTTCGATGCGTCTCCATAGAATACCTGTCCGTCAGCCGACGGCCCCCGGCCACGAACACCGACAAGCCGTTGGCTTGAATCGACGATCCCCATACACGTGCTGACGACAGTCAAAGACTGATTGGCCTCGATGATCTGCACCTGCCTTTCAAGTTTGTCAGGGTAGATCCAATCATCGGCATCGAGCATAGTCAGCAAGTCCCCCTTCGCCATTGACGTTGCCAAATTGCGCGCATGCGGTCTTCCTCTGTTAGTTTCCAGTCGTACATAGCGTATCCGGCTATCGCGGAATTGCTCCACTATCTGATCGGGCCGATCGACAGAACCATCATCGACTAGGATGCACTCCCAGTTCTGGTATGTCTGGGCTCGCAATGATGCCAAAGCCAGCCCAAGGGTTGCTGTGGCGTTATAGCAAGGCATCAAGACTGACACCAGAGGATTCATCTTGGCGTTCACCAGTCCAAGAGAGTGATATTAAAGGAGCTTGCTGCGATCTGTGAGACCGCTTGGACGCGCGGCTTGCGTCGGAAGAGGCGGTGTGGCACAGCTGAAGGGGCTCTTTCCCGCCCCAGTCGCAACGCTCCGACCGGTGCATACACTGCGAAGAGCGAAAACAACACAACCCCGCCGTAGAAATACTCTCCACTCAGGCCCCCTACGATTGCGGCCAGAAGGGCCGCGCGCAGGGGGATCTCGAGGGTGGCCCGTTGAGAAGCCGGCGCCCCCGCTTGTCTCCAAAGACGAAAGAAGATGGCCAGCACCATGAACCCACCGACTATACCGGTCTCCAGAAACATCTGCAGGAAGAAATTGTGGCTTCCAGTCTTGGAAATCCCTGCTGCTTCTCCGCGATGGTAAAATCCCCTCCCCAGAAGAGGGCTATCAATCACACTCGGAAGCGATAAAAGTAATATACTGAACCGCCCTCCATCATCGAGCCCTTTTATGCCAACATGGTATTTCGTCAAAAAAATGAAATCCGGATTCAGCGTCTTCTCGACTCTTTTGCGGAACTCCGGAAGCCGAACATAGGAGAACGCGATACCAAGAGCCAGCACACCCAGTAACACCACCGATTTCCACTTGAATCCGCCCCTATAGAGCACATAGAGAATCCCCGCGATTCCCCCTAACCAACCTCCTCTGCCAGATGAGGTTGCGCTACCCGCCAGTATCAGTCCCAGCGTCAATACGGTTGCTCCTCGCCATTTTGTGGACCCGTGACCTGATAGCCAAAGACCGGCCAGGTAACACCCAAGAATGGAGAGAAGTACGCTGATCGCATTTGTAGTCTTAAACCCTTCGAGGACGGCTGCCTTGGAAGCAGTACTCGAGTTCCCCGTGGCGATCAGGCTGCCCGCACTGACCACCCCTGCTGCGAGCAACGACCAAAGATACTGTTGCCGGTTGCGCACCCCGCGCAGAGCAGACACCGTCGCTGCACCGGCAAGTATGTACATTGATAACTTGGCGAGCTTGAGTAATGCGAACTGGATCATGAATGCGTCGTCGTACCGGTAACGAACATTGATAAGAAAGGTTACAAAAAACGCCCATGCCACAAACCCAAGCAACAGCGGCCGGAGGGTCGATGCGACTGAACGATAGCGGACTCGACGGCAAAAGACAAGGACCAACAAGTATAGGACCACAACGTAGTCTGACAGCTCGAGCACGCCGAACGGAGTCGCCGTTGCATATCCGAGGTTAGGCAAGAAGATCAGCGGGAGACAAACTAGCCAGAGTCGGCTCATCTTACCCTTTGGCGCTTCTACTGTGCATTACAAGTTCGTGGGCAGGAACCGCTGTCACAAGCGGCGGTTTCGCGCCCGCAAGGAACCCCCGGGCCGCGCCGCGAAGTGCTGCCACCACTATCCCAGAGGAATGGTAATGCCAGGCGTACGAAGCCACTAGCGCGGCGAGGCGTAACGCAGCCGTGGGCCTCTGAAGCCACCTTATGTGTCGCCGAACCAATAGGCTACGGTTGTGTGAAAGACCTGCGACGTAGGTGGTTATGCTTCTGACGCGGCTTCCACCGCGCGGGACCGCCAGGTGCGTTAAGCGTGCTCTTCCGTTAAAGTAAATGCGGAACCCGGCGCGCTTCAAGCGGAGGCAAAGGTCGGTCTCCTCGTAAAGGGCGGCGCCGACCGAAAGGCGCTCATCCACGCCGCCCACTGCGGCAATCGCGTGGCGCCATACAGAAAAGTTTCCGCCTGGTGCATGATCCACATACTCTTCACGCTCCGATGCAAAGCCCCGAGATGGCGTTGCAGTCCAGTAGTTGAATTTGCCAGTCCTGCGGCGGTCCGGTTCGGTGGACTGTTCGTCGATGCCGCCTCCAGCCAAACCCACACCGGGCATCTGCAATGCTCTCAAGTGCTCGGTCACAAACGTGGGGCCGAAACGGGTGTCGTCATCAATATAAATGATCGCGTCGTAGCGCGCGACGTGCCAGCCGTAGTTCCGGGCCTCAGGCAAGCCTCGGAAGGTGACACGATGATACCTGATCAGATCGTAATGCTTAGCAACGAACTGAGCGACGCTCGTTGAACGATCAAGTGATTGGTCGATCACAAGAATCTCTAAGGGACGGTAACTTTGTTGCACCAGATCATTGAGAGAGTCCAGCAACTCTTGTTCTCGGTCCAGCGTGGGAACGATAACGCTCACGCCGATCTCAGATGAACTAGGACTCATTGTCTCTGGCGATCCTCTGACGCAATGCTTGACTTCTGCATGCCTCAACAACGTGGTAACGACGACGCCCCAAATGGGTGACTCTTGATTCAGCTCAACCGAGGTGAATTCCCTCCGTCGCAAGGACCGCTCGAAATTGCTGCATGTAATGGTTCCAAGTGCACTCGCGTTCCACCCGCCGACGCGCCATCAATCCCGCTTCACGGAACTCGTCCGGATTATCTGCAAGTTTTAGCAATATGCTACCCAATGCGTCTACATCATCCTGATCGATCAGCCAACCTCCGTCGCCCTCTCTAATAGCGTCCGGGATACCGCCAGTTCGCGTTCCGACCACGGGAGTACCGCAAGCCTGGGCTTCAAGGAAGGCCATCCCAAATCCCTCCACCTCCTGATCATGTGCAGTTTCCCGAGTGCAGAGAAGGAATAGATCGGATGCCCGGTAGAGGTCCGGCAGATCTTGTTCGGGGACGAAGCCGAGAAACCGGACCTGCTCCATCACATCTAGCTTGCTGGCCCGAGTATGCAGGGCCGCCAAGTCCGGCCCCACCCCGGCAACGATGTACACGATTTGTCTCCGAATCGGTTCCGGGATTGAGGCCAAGGCCTGGAGCACGATATCGTGCCCTTTATATGCATGGACTCTCGACACTGAGGAGATGACAAGCTCCTGAGAGATCGCGAATCGTTTTTTCGCCAAGGACCTGTTACCCGGGGTGAAGCGCAGATGATCGACGCCCAATGGCACTGCCGCCACCCTTGCACGCGGTGCCACACGAAGCACCAGTCGTCGCGTATATTCGCTGTTTGCGACGATGAGATCCGCTGATTCGCACACATACCGCAACAATTCGCGCCAGATCCGCCGCCGCCACCGCTCTCGCGTCGGCATCAGCTCAGAACCATGAGCCAGAATGACGAGTGGCCGTGCGCCCGCGAGCAGCGCGAGCAGGCCCTCAGGGTACCAGATGCCGCTAACGACCAGGTTTCCGGTTCCTGTTCGCCTAAGGACTTGGAAGGCATTGAACTCCCTCCACGGCCGGTTAGCAGCAACTCGCACCTCTGGAACCCGTGGAACCGGCGTAGCCCCGACCCTCGCGCCCATCCTCTGAGCCAACACGTGGACGCCCGTGCCTCGCCGATTCCAGGCTGTCACGATCTCCCCACACAAGCGCGAGATGCCCCCGTCGTTCGGAGGGTAGTCAAAAGAAAAGAGTAGTGGAAAGGGGGAGCTTTCCATTGCCTGCTCCACTACGGTCGATTGTCACGACTGTGTTCCGCAACAAGAGCCTGGATGTAGTACAGTGTAGTCTCGGCGCTATTCTCTCTACCAAACTGGTACAACACTCCGGTCAGCTCAAAAGAAGGCAGTCCACAGCGCGCCCTTTAGGGCTGAACGCCCAATCGCGACGCCGTCAGCGACTGAGTATATAGCCATAGCTAGAGGCACTCCGTTCTAGCAGGCTGCTGAAGGTGGAGACGCGTGTGAGACGATACACTCCGTGGAGTATCGAGAGAATAGAGTAAGCAAATACGTGTATCAACCACGCTTGCGTTCATTACTAAAGGTGGGATAAGCGATCACTCGTACTACGGAATTTTAGCAACCCGTTGCGCGTTGTGTGCAACTTGCCAAGTGAATGCCCAAGTGCTTACGGCAAACGCTCGATGACCGTTTTTCCGGGCATGACACCGTAGCTCATTCGTCCGGTGAACCCCATGGCCCAGGCGATCATTAGCAACTTCGTGCGCAGCAGTTTCTGATCTGCTTTGAAGATGCAATACGCAAGGTAGCGCAAAAATCGGACAATCAGCAGAACCCGCACCCACGGGCTGTCGAAGTGTTTTAGAATAACATATGGCTCATTGCGCATCGCGAAAAAGAAGCGCCAGAGCCCGCTGGCTCCACTCGACGGCAGACAGTCGCGCGATTGAGAAAAACAGTGGTGGACTACAACTGCGTCCGTGCACACCAGAAGCGGCCCGTAATTCCGCAATCGACAGCACCAGTCCCAGTCCTCGTACACAAAAAACAGTTCCGGACATGGAAGACCAGCCAAGGAAACAGCCTCGTGCGCAATCAGCGGACCGGCAAAACCAGTCACATCGGCCTCAATATAGCGGGCCAAGTAAGCCTCGATGGGCAGCATCTCGAAATCACCGCGTCTGGGATTCCAGATGGCATCCGTCGGCTGGACCACCCCATTCCCATAAACGCACTTGGGTGTGAGGACCGCCGCAGCAACCCCGGTCTGCCGTTGCGCAGCAAGCAGAATGTCCAAAGCATCCGGAGAGGGTTCGCAATCGTCATCAAACAGCCAATACCAGTCATACCCCCGTCCGTATGCCCACGCAACGCCTTCTTTAAAACCACCCGCCGCACCCACGTTCCGTGACAACTCAAGTGAATGGGCTTCAGGAAACTCAGCCTCTAACATCACCGTTGTCTGATCGGAGCACCCGTTACATACCACCACAATCCTGTCGACTTTTCGCGTTTGGGCTAAGACAGCCGAGATGCATTTTCGCAATAATACCTTACGGTTCATCGTAAGGATAACCGCACACACTCGTTGAGGGCGATCAGTGTTCGCGTGCTTATCTTTATTATTACTCGGCGTGGACATGACTCATCGAAGGTGAGCTGGCTTTGTGATTGACGAGAGACGACATAAAGGCGTAGTGAACCTCCGTCAAGACCGACGGAATCCGCTGTCGCGAAATAAAGAGACAGCTTAGCAGATATACAACGGCGCCTGACGTTACCTTGCCAAGAAGGACCCACATCCAGTTCTTGCCCAGCCAAGCCAAACTTGATCCAATCGCGAAGGCACTGAGCGCCATGAAACCACTCGCGAGTAACGGCAATACCAAAGCTTCAAAACTACGCGAGACATCGAGTTGTGCTGCTCGGTGCGCGAAGTAGAGGCCGGGACCAACGAAGACGACGGCCATTATTGACGCGCACGCTAGGGCAACGCCATTGACTCCCCATTGAACGCCGACAAATATGGCAGCCGTCAGAATAGAGTAAGCAACGAGACCCCACACGAACAAGTCCCTCCCCCTGCCAGAAGCAACGAATAGGGGACCCACAGTTCCGTACACCAACTGGCAGGTCCCTGCAACTGACAGATATCGTAAGAGGGGCACTACGGGACCCCAGTGCGAGCCATAAACCAGCCTGACCGCCTCTGGTGCTACCACCGCCAGCCCGAATGTCATTGGGAATCCAACGAAGGCGATAATTTGAAGCGTTCTGCGGTAAGCTTCGCCGAATCGAGCTCGGTCGGCGCGGAGGACAGCCAAGGCCGGTTCCAGCACCTTCGTGAACGTGCTCGCTGCGAAGACCGAGGGCAACATCACTAAAAAATATGCGCGCCCGTAGAACCCGAGTTGTTCTGCTCCGAAATACTTCCCGACCAGAACATTGTCAATGTGCCTGCCCACGTACTCGAGTACACAATAAGAGGTCACCGATCCGCCGAAACACATAAGACTTAGCGAGTGGCGTGGCACGGCAGGCACCGACGGCCGGAAGCCACTTACATGGAGCAGGAGGGCCACTCTCATGAAACTAGCCAGCACGACAGGAGCTACCAGCGACCAGTAACCCCAGCCCCCCATGGCAAGCGCGACTCCAGTTATACTTCCCATGGCCCCCGCAGCGGCGTCAACGACAGACAACTCGCGGAAGCGCATCTCGCGCCGCATCAGCGCCATTGGCTGAGCTGACAAACAGTTGAGAAACAGAGTCATGCCGTAAACCGTGGTGATGCCGGCGAGTTTGCTGACCCTAAAGAATGCCACGACAGCAGGGTCGGCCGCCACAGCGACGCACCACAGTAGCAAGCCCAGTAGGACATTACCCCAAAACATCGAGCTCATCTGTGCCTTTGAGAGGTCCCGATGCTGTACGGTTGCCCAAGACAATCCACTATCGGCGATAACCACCAGCACCGCCGTGAGGCCGGTCACCATGCCAAACAATCCGTAGTCGGACGGCGAAAGAATGCGGGCCATTATCGCCGTTGCTGCAATGCTCATCGCCGCGCTGGGCATCATCATCAGTCCTGACCATAGTACGCCCCTCCGCGCACGCGAGGAAACGTCGCCCATACCCACGAGGGGAACGGCCTGCGTGCCGATCTCAGCAGTTGCTTGTCTAGGTGAGTCCATTAGGAGGCCGCGCGTCAATCAGGAACATCGAATTCCTTACGGAACCAGTTCAGCACCTTCTCGTGCGCCGGGCGCGCAAGGGAGGATAGCCGAGGGCAGCATAGGCTCGATGGCACTCTTGGTACCATTCGAAACTTGTCGCTGTAAGCGCTCAATCGACCTTCTTGTCGACAAATCGGCAGGGTTCTTTCAGCTTGAGTTCCTCGAAACTCTGCCTGGGCAACAAGACCATAGCGCGGTTTGAGTGATTGAGTCAGGGGTGGGTCCGCACGTGGCTCGGGCCATCACTCCCGCAGTGATTGCGAACGGTGGAGCGTACCGAGGACACTCCGGTCGTCAGTTTGTCCGGCCTGGGCGCGAGATCTAGGCTTGCTGAGCGCATGATGGGAGATCTCGCAAGTTCTTCGTCCAATATGAAGCTGAAATCGTTGAGTGTTCTTGCAAACAGCACCTGTCGGAAGGGAAGCAACAGCTTGATAAGTAAGTTGATGGCTCGCTTGTGTTTGCGCTTGCGTCCACTGCCATAGGCGCCCCGCCACAGGACGAGCGTAGGAGTTCTAAAACGAAAGAGTTCACGGAAGAGAAGCCCGACCCATGGGCCCCATCCCCCGTGTAAAAACTGGAGCTTCAAGCTATTTTTGCCGCCTTCCGGAGCCTGCCACGCGATATTCTCTGGCGCGCGAACATGTACATCAGCGTTCGGAAAGGCAGTGATTAGGGATTCCCTGTCGACCTTCCACCTGCCCAAATGGCCAGAGGGCAGGGCGATTACTGCCACGCGGCGGCACCTCGCTGCTTCCGGCAGGAGCGCACGCAATGATGTGTGGAGCGCAGTTAGGCCGCTGCAATCCCTAGACAGACGAGAGGCGGGCGGCAGGCATGGATTCCCCTGAAGGCGGTAGTACGCCTCTGCGAATCTTCCAACAGCCCCTCCCTCGCGCTCGGCAACACCGCGGACCTTAGGTTCCATGTAGGAGAGCTTGAACTGCGAAGCGTAGACAGAGATGGCCCGCAATTTGTCCTCAAAAACGTCGGTGACGTCTTCGGTATCACGGACCAAACAGGTGCCACACTCGGCGAAGGTCGCACAAATCTGTTCAGCATGGCCGACCGCATCGACCACATGGGGGACGTCTTCGTACATGATGATCGGAACACCTGAGAATCGGTCACGAGCCGCCGCCAGCATCATAAGGCATGCATTTCGGGTCATGGCGTGGTCGGCGTGATCCCCCAATCCCATAGGGATCCAAAGCTCGTTTGGCGTGAGAAGCTCTAGTGTCTGCAGCAATTGTTCTGCGAGCAGCGACACATCCCTGCGATTCGGGGCCAACACGAAATCTTGGGGATAGGTATTGAAGCTCTCGACAGTTGCGAGCGACCAACGCTCTGGCGGGCAGAACCGAATTGGAGCGTCGGACCAGTCCAGACACCGGTGTTCCGCGCCTAAGAGTCTGGCTGCAAGGGCGGATTCCTTTTGCCGCAGGTCGGTGATCTCGTTAACGTTTAAGAAGCTCCGTTTCAAGTTCATGTAGGACGTGAAATTGCTCCACCTTACGACCGACAGGATAGTGGTTCGGCCTCGGCCCCACCGGTGGAGGAGACGTCCTCCAACACTCAGTGCGGCGTCGTCCATGTGCGGTTCGATAACGACAAGGTGTGGGCCGGAGGGCGACGCGATTGGAGGAAGCAGTTCGATAAGTGCGGCTTCGCGCCATCTCACTATTCGATTGCACGCGCCCGGGTGCATCTCTTCAAGCTCTGATAGGGTCCTGCGCCCGTCAATGCCGTCATAGAGGGGGATTTCCTCGAGCGATAGCTCCAGGAGGGGCCGCCGCGATACTAAGAAGAAGACCTTCCGGCCGCGCCGCTGAATGTGAGGCCGGATTTGTGGGATCTGCGCTTTGATCCCAGCTGCGCTCATGTTAAGTTGATGTTCCATTTCTAAAATCGCAACGGTACAGCGGGGGTAATCGTCCGCCGATGGCCGTCTGTGAATAGGGCGGGAAACAAGGCATCCTCGAAGGGGCGCGTGCGGCGTGCTTTTGTAGGGGAGGTGAGCGGTCAAGCCGGGACGGAATTCAGGGCGAGTGGGCAGCGCCAGAAGCCGAGGCGCCGTCGTTTTGCCATCCAGGACAAGTTGCGGATTGTCGAGGCCTCGCTGGTGGCGGGCGCATCGGTGGCCGGAGTGGCGCTCGCCAATGGCGTCAATGCGAATCTGGTTTTCCGCTGGAGGAAGCTCCATCAAAAGGGCTTGTTGGGCCGGCAACTGCCGGTCGTTGGTCTGATGCCGGTGAAGATCGCCGAGCAAGACACAGAAGCCGTGATGACTGCACCGGCGGTCGGTGGAATGGGATCAATCCATCACGAGGGCGCCCTGGGTCCAGCGCTGCGCACTACCGAGCCAGGCACGATCCACATCCAACTCCCCAAAGCCCGATTGCGCATCGAGGGCCACGCCGATGCATCCACGTTACGGGTGGTGCTGAAGACGCTGCGCGGATGATCGCTGCGCCGGCGGGAGCGCAGATCTGGATCGCGGCCGGGGTGACGGATTTGCGGCGCGGTTTCATGGGGCTGAGTGCATTGGTGCAGACGGTGCTGGAGCAGGACCCGTTCGCCGGCCATGTCTTCGTCTTCCGCGGACGGCGCGCAAGGGAGGATAGCAGAGGCCAGCATGAGCTCGATTGCACTCTTGGCACCATTCGAAACTCGTCGCCTTGAACGCTTAATCGACCTTCTGGCCGACAGTCGGTATGCTTCTTTCAGCTTGAATTCCTCGTAGCACTGCCTGGGCAACGCGCCTATAGCCCGCCTCAGTATAGTGTGATCCCCGGTAAAAGAACAAAGAACGGGCCTGGGCGTGCGTTCCGAAAGCCGACCGCACCTCAATGATCGGGATTCCACTTCGTTGGACCCGATTCAGCACAACAGACGCCGCACGAGTTCTTCCCAGAACAGCCTCGTCGTAACTCGGTAGGTACACAAAATACAGTTTACCGCCCCACTTCGTCACCATGTTGTCCGCCCTCAATAGTACCTTCTCAAATAGATCAAGGTTCATCACGCCTTCAGCCTCGGAGACAATCTGCGGCAAATATCTAAGAGTTATGAGTCTTAGAAAGCGCTGGGCGATGGTAATATCTGAACCCGTAATTAAGTCTTGCGTCCAAAATGGAACGTCTTCCCTGTGGATGTTCCACTTGGAAAGTCCCGGCCTCCAACGCGGGGCATGTTTTTCTGTCTGTTGGAGGTATGCCCGTACCGCTGCATTAACCTGATCTCTATTCTTGGCCAAGTCCTGAAAAACTGAATCGTCCAAATAGCCAGACAGAACGCGATTAGACTTCTCTTTCTCCAAGTCTCGAAGGTCATTTTCATAATACGCCCAAATAACTATTTTGGGTCGTACTAAAGAGGCATACTCACTGAGTGTTGCTAACTCCATCAACGGTCCATTCCCGCCCATGCCGAGGCTTAGGGTTGCGGGAATACGCTGCCTTGTTTGGCCGCCCAGGCTGTAATCGGCAGGCACACAGTAGCCATGTACGAAGGAATCTCCGACAATGGCGATGTCTACAAAACGCTTGTCCCACAACTCGTCGGGGTTGTTGAAACCATAGCGATCACTCTTATACACCGCATAGGTTCCACTTTCGTTGCACAAAACGGTCGTAACCCCAGCGACGCCAGCCAGCGGCACGAGTTCACCGCTCTTGGAGGTCAGAAGGGACGACGATACCGATCCGTGTCTTCTCAGCAGGGTTTCCTTGACATCAGTGAGCGCTGGGAATGCCGTCAGGCCAGCTGCTCGGAGGTCTTCGACAACCTCAATTGTCGTCCTAGTGTCGAACGGCCGATTGGCTGCTATTGCGGCCGAAGCGGGACGCGCACTAAAAAGCCACACGTCTAAGGCGAGTTCGAGAATATAACAGCTGGCGATCGTCGAAACGATCAAGATTGCAAGTCTGATCCTGATTGACGGCCGCAGCCGGAGCGCGAGGAGTAGAGCCACGCCGGCTGCCGCCCGGATCGCTGGTCTAAAGGGTGCTTCTGCTCTAGCCGACAGCGCATTGCACGCAAGTAAAAGCCACGCTGCTGCGGTTACCAGCAGAACCAGGTTCGCAGGGAACGCTAAAGTTCTGAATGGTGAAGAGCTGTGATTCTTATCCATGGCCTCAGGCACCTATTTTCACAGTAATTGTCAGACTTGCCACTCACGAAACGGCCGGCCGTTCCGCCTCCGCGTGAGCAAAACGGGCTCGGCGCCGATCTAGTTGTTGAAAATGGTTCTGGGGCTGGAAACGGCCAGAATCTGCCCTTGCTTGAACGTAGAATCAATCACTCACTCACAATGCCAAGTGCCATTCGCACCCTGCAACAGAGTTTTTGAGCAACCTGTTAAGCGCTGCCCGTCAGGCAAAAGGAGCGCCTGCGAATCCTTCAAATGATGAATCGCGCAAAACCTGTAAAAGAAGATCAGCGACGTGTTGAAGTAGAGGGCAAAGCAGTCAAGCCCGGCCAGTTCAATTCTTCTGAAGCTAGAGCCCCCTGGGCATCTGTGCCTCTCTACGACGGGTGTACTAACACAATTCGCGCCTATCTCTAGGTCCGTAAGAGCCTTAGTGAACGCATGGTGAGGCGCCGGCCCAAAGCGTTGCGTGTGATTCCTGGATCCGTACACGCCGCCGAACTGGAAAGGTTCCTGCTTCGACTCGCGGGCCATGTAGGATTGTGTGAGGCAACGGTTCCGCGAGACACGTTCAGTCAGGTGTGAAGAGGGACTTGTAGTCGCGCCGGAGTGCCGCGTCCTGGTCGTTCTTGTGGAGAAAGCAGTTCCCGATGGCGAGCACATCTATGTCCGTTCCCATGAAGCAGCGGAACGCATCTTCCGGCGTACAAACGATCGGCTCTCCTCGGACATTAAAGCTTGTGTTGACTATGACCGGGCAGCCGGTAGCTTCCTTGAAGCGCGAGATCAGGGCGTGGTACCGCGGGTTCGTTTCTTGGTGTACCGTCTGGATACGCGCCGAGTAATCTACGTGTGTGACCGCCGGTATTTCTGAGCGGGGCACGTTGAGCTTCTCAATCCCAAACAACTTTTGCTCCCCCGGCGTCATTGTCCGCCTCTTTGAAGAAGCCACATCCGCTACGAGAAGCATATAGGGACTGTCACCGTCCAGTTGGAACCACTCGCTCACATTTTCTCGCAGCACAGATGGCGCAAACGGCCGGAAGGATTCGCGATACTTCACCTTGAGATTGAGCATCGACTGCATTCGGGGGGATCGCGCATCACCGAGGATAGACCGCGCGCCCAGGGCGCGAGGCCCGAATTCCATCCGGCCTTGAAACCACCCAACCGCCTTGTCTCGGGTCAGGGCGTCTACACACGACTGCAACAGGTGGGCTTCATCCATGACGGCGAATCGGGCACCGACGGCGCGCAGTTGATCCTCAATCTCCTGTTGTGAAAAGGACGGGCCGAGGTAGGCACCTTTCATTGAGTCAGATCCGGGGTGGAATTGCCGCGGCTGCTTCTTATACAGGTGGTACGCAGCCAGTGCCGCACCCAGTGCCCCACCAGCATCGCCCGCTGCAGGTTGTATCCACAGACCCTCGAAGCCGCACTGGTGCAGTATCTTTCCGTTCGCCACGCAGTTAAGTGCAACGCCCCCAGCCAAGCACAGATTCCGGGCGCCTGTCTCGGCTGCCAGCGATGTGGTCAGACGCAATACCACTTCCTCCAGGACCAGTTGAATCGAAGCCGCGAGGTCCATATCTCGCTGCCTGACCGGTTCTTCTGGTTTGCGAGCCCTTCCACCGAGCAATGCATCGAACTTGTCGTTGGTCATGGTTAACCCAGTACAGTAGTTGAAATAGTCCAGGTTTAGACGGAATGAACCATCCTGCTTCACGTCAATCAGGTGGTCCCGGATCAAGTGAACATACTTACCTTCCCCATATGGCGCGAGACCCATGAGTTTGTACTCTCCGGAATTGACCTTGAAGCCAGTATAGTAGGTAAATGCCGAGTACAATAACCCTAATGAGTGGGGAAAGTGGATCTCCTTCACCACCTCTAATTCGTTAGCATGCCCCATGGCTGCTGAAGTCGAAGCCCATTCGCCGACGCCGTCCATCGTCAGGATCAGCGCCTCTTCGAAAGGTGAAGGAAAAAATGCGCTGGCGGCGTGGCTCAAGTGATGCTCAGCAAACAGCAGCTTATTCTCCCAGTCAAATCGATGCCCGTTCCGCTTGAGCTCGTTGCAGAGGACATGGCGTTGGAACAGCTTTTCACGTGTCCAGAGCGGCATCGCTATCCGGAACGACTGAAAGCCCCGTGGCGCAAAAGCCACATAAGTCTCAAGCAACCTTTCAAATTTGAGGAATGGCTTATCGTAAAAAACGACATAATCCACGTCGTCGAGGGTCAGACTCTGCCCAGTCACGCAGTACTCAACGGCGTGCCGCGGAAATCCTGAATCGTGCTTCCTCCTAGTGAAGCGCTCTTCTTGAACCGCAGCTAGTACCTCACCGTCTTCGACAAGAGCTGCGGCGCTATCGTGGTAAAATGCTGAAATCCCTAGTATTCGCATCGTCGAAAGGCTCAGAAAAGTGTGTAGATAAACGGTGCTACTACCGCTGAACTCTGGGCTAGGATCAACAGCGCCCCGAAGAGCAGCACGGCGATTACCATCGGAAGAAGCCAGAACTTCTTGCTGGTCCGCATGAATGCCCACAATTCAATCAAGAACGACATTGTGTTTTCTCCTAAAACTGCCGTGACATAGTATCAGGTGCGGGCCCTGGCGGTGTTCGTTCAATCCAGTAACTCGCAGCCCTGGGATCGAAGTGAAGTCGGAGAATGTCTTTGCCAAGACGGCGCATAAGGACACCGGTCGGCGTAACTACAAGAAAAAACACGAGACCCATAATGAGTGGACTTACGATGCTGTTCAAGAACAAGCCGAAAATGGTCCAGAGGCGGTTCGCCGGATGCAGAACCGACGGGCGCCACGAGGCGAGAGCGGCGAGCACCCCCGCCACGACCAAGACCCACCAGCGGATAGGTCGCGCCTGGAGAGACGGCCAGACGGCGATAAGGGTGGCTACAAGTGAGAAAATGAAACCAAACGATCGGTCAGATGATCCTCGTGGGGCTTCTAACCGATTGAATCTTTCATGGAAATTCGGTTTCACAGGCATTACATCTGGCTCCTCTCATCGCTGCTCATTTCCCCGATCAGCAAAAGTCGCGTCGGCGACTGTGCCCCTATCCTTATCAGGTATTCTCTGACTCCCATTGACTCGCGGTTCCCCCAATTGCGTTTGGCGCACCTTCGGGACCGCATCATCACCCTTCAACAACGTTGTTGATGGTGCTAATCACAACCTTCGCCCGGTTGCGAGCCTTGCAGGCCGCCGGGCGTTTCACTTGCGCCTCAGGGGATCCTCAACAGCCCCCAATGGGGGTAGGGCGTCAAGGAGCACGACACGGCCAAGACACTGGAGCTGGTTTACACGTTAGTCGGCGTATAGTATTTGCTGTAATGCTTCCCGTAATAGCCGTAGTAGTAATAGCGCTCGCTCATGTCCTGGCGGACTTCGTTGAGGACGAGTCCAACGACGTTGGCGTTCAGGCGTTTCAGGCTCGCCAATGCATTGCGAACAGCGTTTCGGTTCGTCTGGCCGGCAAGGGTAAGCACGACCACGCCGTCGGCGACTGCGGCCATTTGGAGTGGCTCCACGAATCCGAGCAACGGAGGCGAGTCAATGATCACGAGATCGTAGCCCTTTACTGCGTCGGCTACGATCTTCTCAATGGCTTTGCCGACGAGGTAGGCCGCGTGGAGGGACGCTTTCCCGGCCACCAGAATGTCCAGGTCGGGATGGTTCTCGTTTTGCTGCAGCAGCGTGTGCCAATCTACGCCCTCGGTGACCACGTCCCGCAACCCACTTTGGTTGTGCAAGCCTAGGCGCGCGTGCACGCCCGGGCTGCGCAGATCGGCGTCGATAAGCAGCGTCTTGCGCTTCTGTTGGCTGTTCGCCAGCGCAAGATACACGGCAGTGGTTGTCTTGCCCTCACGAGGCGTTGCGGATGTAATCAGCAGGCTGCGTGGACGATGACCGAGGTCAGAGAGGAGGACCGATTCGCACAAAGTCCGGACGGCCTCCTCGAATGCTGCGGTCTGCCCATTGTACGAGCCAGCTTTCGCCAGAGCTGCCCCCGTTCCGTTGCTCCCGTGCCCATTAGGGGAAACCGGCAGGATTCTACCGCGCCAACTTCTCACGATCGGAAGCGAGCCGAGCACTTCGGTTTTGAGCTCACGTTGGATCACTTCGGGGTCGCGGACGGAGTCGTCCATCACATCGAGCAGGACCGCGGCGCCGACGCCAATCAGGGTGGCAAGCAGTAGCGCCAGCAGTGCGTTCATTCTGATGTTCGGGAAGATCGGGTTCAACGCGGGCCGGGCCACGTCCGCCAGACGAATTGAGCTATTCTGGAAGGTCGAGTTGATGCCGGATTCGTGGATCTTACGCATCAATTCCTGGTACAGCCCCCTGTCTCCCTCAGCTTCCTGTTTGAGTGCCTTGTATTCGAATGATCGCGCATTCAAGCTGTCGAACTCAGCCTTGGTCTCGGCCAGTGCGCTCTTCAGTATCTTTTCACGGTTGGCAGCTTGTTCGTATGATGTTGCAACGCGCTGGGTGATGCTCGCTTTGAGCGCCGCGAATTGGCGGTCCAGTTCGTTCAGTTGAGAAGCCGTTCGTTTGTACTCGGGGTGGTTTGAGCCATATTGGCTCGAAATGACGGCGAATTTCTCACGGGTCTCATCGATGCGGTCCGCCATGCGCCGCAGCTGGTCGGCCTGCTCGGAAGCAAACGCGACGTCGATCGAGCCGCTCTTCAACGCATTGTAGGCTACCTCCTTGCGCACGCGCTCGGCCTGCGCATTCGTGTATTCAGTGTTGAACTGGAGTAGTCGCGAAGTCAGAATACTCGTCTTTTCTTCAGGATTGATGACGTTCAGCTCTTTTTCGAACTGAGCCAACGCCGCCGAAGAGAGCTCCATCTTGGCCTTCAGCTCCTCGAGTTGTTTCTCCATAAAGGTAGAAAGACCCGCCGTGGCGCGGAACCGGATGTTATATGTGTTTTGGATATAGCTTTGCGCGATGGCGTTGGCGATGTCGGCCGCTGCATTAGGGTCTGCCGAGCGGTAGTTGATCAGTAGGAGGTAGGTATTCGAAGGCCATTTGACGCTCAGACGCTTGAGAACGACCGGTGCCTTCGCAGCTTGCACTGCGGGAACCTTGCCGTTTCTGTCGCCCACGTCCGCTGCGGCGATTTTGAACCGCTCCGCCACCGGCCGCAAAACCGCATCAGACTGGATCAACTTGATCTGCGTTGCCATGAACTGGTCGGAATCATTCAATGGAATCGCGCGGTCTGCCTCACGGCCAACCACGCCCGATGGTTCCTGTCGGTCGATTTCTACAACGGCTTCGGATTCGTAGATGGGCGTCAGCCGTGACGAGACGATTACGGTTGCGACCACAGCAAAGACGATGAACGACAGAATCTCCCAGCGCCGCCGCTTCAGAATATACAAATAGTGTGTGAGCGGAACGCCTTGCTCCTCAGGTTGAGCTTCGGGGTAAGCGTAGGACGGATAGACGGTGATTGTCTCGGGTACGCCCGGACCGGTTCCATTGGTCGCGGGCACCGTCAATGCTCGAATCTCTTTTTCTTCTGACATGATGTTCTTCGGCTCGCTCCTAGCCCGAACGACTAACGAACCCAACCGTAGATCAAAGCAGTAGCACCGGCGGTCGTGCCGAATAAGAGGATCTTCTCCATTGCCGACGCACTTCTGCGCTTTCCGCTGTTGTCGGGGACGTAGAGAATGTCGTTCGCTACCAGAGGAACATCCGGCGATTTGCGATCAAGAATCTTCTTCAGTTGTATCGGAATTTCGTTCTTGGGCCCTGCGGCTTCGCGGCGATAAATGTAGGCCTGATCGCTGGCAAATTTCTCCAGACCTTCGGCCAGCGCCAACATCTGAAGAACTGTCGTTTCGCTGCCCCCCTGAACGGGAAACGCGCCCGGCTTTTTGACGTTGCCGACGACGAAGATCTTGCCGACTTCGGGCACGCGGACCTCCTCACCGCCGTAAAGCCGAATGTTTAGGCTGGGATCCCCAGCGCCGAACAGATCGCGCGCGATGATGCGCCGGATCAGGAGTTGGGGCTTGCCGTCGGCGTCGGGCTGGGTGTTGCAGACGAGAATCTCTGCCCCGGCATCCTCGCGCAACCCCTGTGCCTTCGCGATGGCCTCCAGCAGCGTAACCGGCCTTCCCTCCGCCTGGAAAACGACTGGCATCCGCACCGCGCCGGTGACGCTGATTGGCCGGCTTTGGTATTCCGCGATGGTGACCGTGACATGCGGATCGACAAGAATGCTCTCCTTCACCAGCGCCTCGGCGATCGCCGTCTCCAACTCGGCGGGTAGAAGTCCGTCTGCCTTCAGTTTTTGCTTCAGCATCGGGATGCGAATATAGCCGTCGGCACCGACGCGGATAGAACGGCTCAATTCGGGCGCTTCGTACACAGACAGGCCGATCAAGTCGTTGGGGCCCAGTGCCTGAGCCGGAAGATTTGAACCCAGTTCTGCCGCCGGACTGGGCCGGGTCACTGGCTGCTGGGCAGATACCGAAACAGCCACCGTCGCCGCTATCGCCAAAGACCACAGAATCAAACGCATATGGGGATCTCAGTCATTCGTGCCGTTCTGCATTGCACCTTGATGGAACAAGGCGTTTTCCAGACAATGGAGGCCTTCCTCGAGGCGACTCAACCTACTGTCCATCGCGCGAACCCAGTCATCTGCTCCGGCGGGGCTCTCTTCGGTTTTAAGCGCCCTCAACATGACTTCTCGAGCATAATCAGACAGGGACCGGGCTCCATGTTCAGCAGCAATCATCCTTAAGCGCTGTAACTCTTTTTCACTTACGCGGAAATTCACGATCCTGGTTCGTGTATATAGCACTGTAATTTACCTAGAATGAGCAACTTGTGCTCCGTTGACGGACGCCAGCGGCCATAACGGATCGCGATTCACAGGGCGAGCCGGTCAGTCAGGAATCGCGAATCTGCTTGCTTGATTGACCGAATGACTGGCGACCAGGAAGGTCAAGCCGCCTGGCTGCCCTTTGTGCGAGGCGGAAGCCTCGCCTCCTCCGAGTACAAAGACTTACGCTACGTGAAGCGCGTCAGGCTAACTAGTAGGAAAACCAGCGACCAACTCCCTCACTTAGCGAAGAGTGGTGGCTGATGATTGGAAGCGGCCTTAAGGCACACCTTAGGCATACTGAGTCCCATTCGGTAGGTTCCCCTCAAAAGCGCACACGACACCCGTCCCGTCGCTCGTGGCTACTCCACGACTCGTTGCGCATTAAGCCCGTCAGGGTTGTAGAAGCTTTCCGACTCGTTGAAGGTAACACGACAATCTTACAATTGCAAGCACCTCGAAAACGCAGCGATGATTCGACTCTAGTAATATCAACAATGCCAATAAGATGCGGTCTTGCTCGCCGTTCGTAATTGAAATGTCTTACGTCCGTAAATCGACAACCTGACTGACAATGATTCTGTTGTGCGTATTCAAAGAATGGCTATTCACTCAAACGGGGTCAGGGTCGTTATGATACAAACTGCCCCCGAGGTTTCGGGATCCTGGTTAACCGATTGATACACAATCACTTATCTTTCGCCCATACTTGCTAATCAACGCTCTGCGCCGTCGTGTCAGTTCGACATATCGCCGTCGTCGCAGCCCAGGCGGATGCGTGGACCGCGTCTTCACCGACACTCACCTATCGGGGGTAGCACACGGTCCACACTCTGGTGAGACCACTCCGGAGTCGTTCTTTCAGACTGTGCGCCGCTAATTTGCTGGGTGCGACAAAGGCAGATACGGGCACAGCATCGCCCTGACGTGAGGGCATGCCGCGGTTCGGTCGATTTGTGGGACTGCGCGTGGCGGGTCACCTCGGCCGGCGCGGCACTGGCCAGCAGGTTGTGTTCCGCATCGGCATGGAAGGTCTGGGGTAGCTCGGACTGCTCGGGCAAGATTCCTGGTGTGATTCGTATTGGTAATACGATCCGCATCTCGACGGCGGCCCTGACGGAACAGCTTGCCGCGGCGCAGCCCGCCGCCAGCACCCAGAGGTGATGGCGGGCGAGCCGCCGGCGGACGCTGTCCAGCGGGCATTACTCAACCGCGTCCGTACCTGGAGGCGAGGCTATGAGCGGCAGCGATCTCGGCGCTTTTGTCCGCCAAAGTCCACTTAATCGAGTCCGCTCTCAAGACCGACATTTCCACGAACTGCTGCAATACTTCGTTATGGCCGCGCAGGCGCAAAGTTCTGCGGTGCCGACTGCCGGGTGTCGTTCCACCGGAAAACACTACGCGGCTCAGCATAACGATTCACCAGGCGCCGTCGCCCGTACACTGCCGGTGCAGCGGCTTGCAAGGGGCGGCGGGACGAGTGATGTTGGAACAGACTGTATAGAGGGAGGCACAGCATGGCACATATCAGTCGGCGGGGACGGGACAAGTGGATCGTCCGCGTCTATCTGGGGCGCGACGGAAGCGGCAAGCTGGTGTTCAGGAACCACATAGTCACCGGCACGAAGGAGGACGCGAAAAGCTGGGCGCGCGACGCCGAACGGGATCGATCACTGGAAGGCACGGCTACGGAGTTGCGGACGCTTACGGTGGGTGCGCTGCTGGACGACGTGCTGGCCGACTACAAGATCAATAACAAGAGTTTCCCAGGGGCTGAGATGGTGACGCGCGTCCACCTGCGGCCGGTATTTGGCAGCCAGATCGCGGCCCGCGTAGGCACCGATGCGCTGCGGAAGTACGTCACAGCGCGGCAAGAGGCAGGCGCGGCCAATGGCACGATCAACCGCGAGTTGGCCCTCCTGCGGCGCGCCTATAACCTGGGCCGGCTGGCGTCGCCACCGAAGGTTCAACGGGTGCCACGCTTCCCGATGATGAAGGAGGCCGCACCCAGAAAGAGCTTCTTCGAAGACGAGAAGTACCGCGCGCTGATGGCCGAACTGCCGGGTCGTCTGAAGCCCGTCGTGGCGTTCGCCTATTTCACGGGCTGCCGGTACGGTGAGATCGTCGCCCTCGAGTGGCGACAAGTCGATCTGGCCCGCGGGGTGGTGCGGTTGGATCCGGGCGCCACGAAGAACGACGACAGCCGGGTGGCGCCATTGGCTGCAGAGTTGCGCGAGATGCTGGTCCTTCAGAAGGCCAAGCGCGATGCGCAATTCCCGCGCTGCCGTTGGGTGTTCTTCGGCGAGACCGGCGAGTCCATCAAGGATATGAGAACGGGCTGGGCCAGTGCATGCCGGCGCGCGGGCCTGGTCGACGCGGACGGCAAGCCCACCTTGATCTTCCACGATCTGCGGCGCACCGGCGTGCGCAACCTGGTGCGGGCCGGCGTGCCCGAACGTGTCGCGATGGCCATCAGTGGGCATCGGACGCGCGCCATCTTCGATCGCTACAACATCACGTCGGAGGCCGACCTGCTGGGCGCCGCGGTGAAACTGCAGGCGTATCTCGACGAAACCCGTCGCAGTTGCACTATAGTTGCACTGGAGGCACCGGTCGTGCCCTCTAGCCTGGTGCAGTAAGGCTTCTAAGCCTTTTGTTTTCAGCATGGTGCGGACGGGGAGACTCGAACTCCCATGGGTCGCCCCGCCAGATCCTAAGTCTGGTGCGTCTGCCAGTTCCGCCACGTCCGCGCAGGCGATGACTTCGAGTTTATCAGGGCCCGGCTGTTCCGTTCCAGCACCCCAATGCATCCCAGCGCAGATTCGCTCTTCGTCTACCCGCAAGCCTGTGGAGTTCGGTGCCGTCGCGCCAGTTCCGTCCGCCTGGCGCCAGGCCGGCGGCCTTCCAGGCGCGCTGCGGGCTTGGCATTGCGTCCATTTCAGTCCACCGATGCCAGGGCCATCAGCCGCTGGCTCTTCTGCGCGGCCAGTTCGGCATAGCCGTGATCGCACTGTAGAATGTGCGTGGTCACCCACTCCTTGAGGAGCTTCACCAGCTCCGGACTCACGCCCAGTGGACCCACGTCGAACTGCCGCCGCATGGCGCCCAACTGGTCCAGCAGTTCTTTGTGGATCTCTTTGTGGCCGGCCAGTTCCTCGTAGCCCAGCCGCTCCAGGAACGATTCCTCGAACGCGAAATGATTCCGCACATAGTCCACCGTGGCGGCAAAGACCGCCTGCAGTTTCTTGTCCGGATCGATGCCCGAAACGGCCACATGGAGCTGGTTGATCAACCCGATCAACGAGCGGTGCTGCCGGTCAATCTCCCAAACTCCCACGCTGAATGACGGCTCCCAAACCAGAAATGCCATCTTGGTTCTCCTGGGTCCGCCGAGCGGGCTCACTTCAACAATCGGCTCTCTCGCGACTTCCTTTAGGGAGACCTGAGCTGAATGACATACATTCTGGAGCCGATTGTCCGCCGCCGCGGTTTCCGTTCATTGGCCACCTGGGCCGGGCCGTGAGCGGGCTTCGCCCGTGCCGGCAGCCGCTGCTTCCGACGCAACCGAACGAGCCCGGCTTGCGGCAACCGCACACGCTCTGGATCCCGCCCCGGACTGAGTCCCGCGTTGCGCCCCGCATTGCGCCCCGGACCTGGACCGCGCGGGACCGCGCGCGCCCAGGCCGTTGTTCGGTAGCCTGTTAGAAGAATCCGAATGAACATCTTGTTTATTGGCGACATCTTCGCCTCCTCCGGCCGGCGGATAGTCGAAAAGCACTTGCAGCGCATCATCGGCGAGGAGAAGATCGGACTCGCGATCGCCAACGCCGAGAACTCAGCCGGCGGCTTTGGCGTTACGCCGAACGTCGCGCAGGAGTTGTTTGGAATGGGGCTGGAGGTCCTGACCACCGGCAACCACGTGTGGGACAAGCGCGAGGTTTACGACTTCCTGCCGCGCGAGCCGCGCCTGCTGCGCCCCGCCAACTACGCCCAATCGCTGCCCGGCAGCGGGCTGTGGGTCGGCAAGGCGCGCAACGGCGTCGCCTGCGCCGTGATCAACCTGCAGGGCCGGGTCCACATGGCGACCATCGAAGATCCCTTCCGCAAGGCCGACGAACTGCTGCAGCAGATCCCCGCCGGCGTGAAGGTCCGCTTCGTGGATTTCCACGCCGAAGCGACCAGCGAAAAGGTCGCCCTGGGGTGGTACCTCGATGGACGGGTCTCGGCGGTCATCGGAACGCATACCCACATCCCGACGGCCGACACGCGCATCCTGCCTGGAGGCACGGCCTACCAGACCGACTGCGGCATGACGGGGCCGTACGAAAGCGTCATCGGAGTGGAACGGCAGACGGTGATCCACCGCTTCCTGACCCAGTTGCCGGTGCGCTTCGAGGCCGCCAAAGGTTGGGTCGAACTGCACGCCGTCGTCGTCGATGTGGACGAGGAGACGGGCCGCGCGCGTGCGATTCGCCCGCTCGTCGCGCATTAGCCGCATTTTTGACGGTAGACGCCTGCTCACCCGCAGTCCTGCGCAAAAGCCGACGCACTCTCCGGTGCGAAAACCGGGGACTGACGCCGCGACAACCCCTGGACTGACGGAAACGCCTCGCGCACGCGGGAAACGCCGAGGCCGTCCGCATACCTTCTCGATGTCGCCCGCAATCACCGCGCAAACCCCTCGCGCGCGGGGGACACCGAGGCACGCTCGCTTCGGAGCATAACCACCAGGCCTTCCGAAACCCCTCACGCGCGGGGGACACCGAGGCCGTCCGCATACCTTCTCGATGTCGCCCGCAATCACCGCGCAAACGCCTCGCACGCGGGGGACACCGAGGCACGCTCGCTTCGGAGCATAACCACCAGGCCTTCCGAAACCCCTCACGCGCGGGGGACACCGAGGCCGTCCGCATACCTTCTCGATGTCGCCCGCAATCACCGCGCAAACGCCTCGCACGCGGGGGACACCGAGGCACGCTCGCTTCGGAGCATAACCACCAGGCCTTCCGAAAACCCTCACGCGCGGGGGACACCGAGGCCCACTCATCCTCGAACACGACCACCCAGCCCTCCGCCGAGGGCGACACCAAGGCGTCCGCCGCGGACGCCGCAGGTGTGTCCCCGCGCTA
>OCTA010000897.1_pt1 | contig 27810 bp, 22 predicted proteins | sample 1538991 | NCBI WGS metagenome assembly OCTA01 (sample SAMEA3539302, study PRJEB22396) | soil metagenome | biome: tundra; feature: field; material: soil | place: USA | collected 2010-05 | depth 0.15 m | reverse complement strand
TCGCCGCACCCGCAGGTGGTCACCGAGGTCGGGTGGCTCGTCCAGACGTTGGACCAAACGAACAACGAGAGCAAGAGGTAGCCGCCCCCGGCCACGAGCAATGCTCGGCATCCCTTTCGTGGGACGGAGCCGGGCCTGGGTTGCGAAGGTTGGAGGGCATCGTCCCCGAGAGCCGGAGTTGAGGACGCTCCGGAGCGAGGTTCCGCCATGAGCTCGGTGTCCACCGTCACCCCCCGACCGGGCCGATAACGCACCTGGTGGCGGCATCGACAGCGGACACTCCGTGAGACGGGATTCCCTTGATGCACACGTAGAACCGGGCACCGCTGGGCAGCGGCGAATGGGCAACCTTGTCCACATCTGTCCACACCCAGGCATCGGCTTGATGCATCGGCAGCTCGCCGGTTGCGGCCGTGATCAAGGCGGCGGCAATCGTCACCGAAGGGATCTGGTCGTAGGCAGGGAGGCTTGGTTGGTCCGGGATCACGACGGTGGTGACTCCCCATTCGCCCAGAGCCTGACGGACGAATCCCAGGTCGTCGGAGTTCGCGTATTCCGGCAATTCGGGAAGGAGAGAGACCCACGCGATCACGCCGGCGCCGTTGTGCTCCTTCCCGGTATAGACGAGGAGGCCGACGGGGAGCCCGCCGTTGACCATCGAGTAATGCATTCTGTTGACCGCCTGCCAGGTCAGGACCGTCTGCGGCGAGTTGAACGCCGACGGAAAGATGAGGAGCACCTGGTGCCGATTCAGGTGTGGCGCCACGGTGCGGAACCAAGTGGGGAGGACGACTCGCTGGGTCGTGATGGGGACGGTCCGGGCGACCCCGGCGGCGGGTTGGAGGAGAGCGATCACCGCCACGATCACTGCGGCCGCCGAGCCGCCCCAACGTGGCAATCGCGACCACATGCCCTCGATCGGCTCTCCGGGCAGTCCGCCCTGAGCCATGTCGTGCCGTCGGTTCACGGATGCACGGGTTTGGTCGATGATCAGTCCCAACATGACCGCCACAGCGAGGTAGGTGAAGAAGACGAATCGCATCGGGATGACGTTCTGGAAGAGCGGTAGGTTCTGGACGAATTGCCACGGCAACAGGATCGCCTTCGGCGCCCCCAGGGACAGAACCACCGAGACGGCGGCAACCGTGCCGAACAGCCAGAGTCGTCGGTCGCGTCGCCAGGCGATGAGCCCGCCGATCAGCACGACCAGCATCCCGATCCCGAAGTACTGGGAGTTCGTCACAGGCCCCTGGTATCCACCGACCTTTCGGTAGAGGGCACGCGCGTAGGACACCCTGGCGGCGGAGAACTGTTGGACGTAGGAGTTGAGCGAGGTGCTTGCACTTCTGATCGAGCTGACGCGCCCGGGCCAGATGGGCCCGGAGAAGTGGGCGGGCCCGGCCAGTGCATACCAGGCCGGATAGACGAGGAGGACGCCTGCGGTGATCACCCCCGCAGCGAGGCCCACCCCAGCGTGTCTGGCATTCGTCCGGAGGGCATCGGGATGTCGCCAGGCCGCGTAGGCGACCACGACGCCGATACCGATGGCTCCCATGATCGTCATCATCATCAGGAGTTCACTCCCGATGAAGAACTGCAGCGTCACCAGCAGCCCGAGGAGGATTCCTGTCCTGACCGGGCGGCGACGCTGTCGGATCAGCAGCTCGTCGAGGCAGGCCACGACCAGTGGCGGCACAGCTGCCATCCCGAGCATCAAGTGGGCATCTGTCAGCTCTGACACGATGAACGGCGAGAATCCGTAGAACAGCCCACCGATGAACGCGGCGGGCGTCCAGGAGACCCATCGGCGCAGGAGTACGAACATGGCGAGCGCAGAGAGCGCCGGGCTGAGGGTGAGAGCCACGTTCAGCGTGGCCACCGGCCCGAAGAGCCAGGTGACCGGGGCCAACACCAGGCTGAACGCCAACTCGCTCGTGTTCGCCAGAAGATTCAGGCCATTCGGATAGTTCATCGCCGTCGAGAAGAACGGATCGAGGCCGTGGGCGATGGCATACGCCGGCCACTCCATGTACCACGTGAACAGCGAGGAATCGCCGCACCCGCAGGTGGTCACCGAGGTCGGATGGCTCGTCCAGACGTTAGACCAGACGAACACCGAGAGCAGGAGGTAGCCGGCTCCGGCCATGAGCACTGTTCTCCATCCGTGTAGCGGGACGGAGCCGGGCTCCGGAGGTGCCGGACCGTCATCGACCGGAACTCCTTCGGTCGGCTGATCGGTACGAGCCTCAGCTTTCAGATCACCGCCTACTGTCACGTTCTCACCTGGACCCGCCGACCCGGCGCGACCTCGATTGCCGTGCGCCGCCCTGCCGGAAGGCACTGGGTCTCGATCCCCGGGTCGCGCGTCGTGACGAGACCCGACCAGCACGTTTCGAGGGATTTCCAGCTCGAGAAGTTGAATTCATCTGCTCACGACCAGGGTCTTCGGCCAGTGGCCCACCACCGGGGCGACGTGGTGGCTTCGAGCAGATTCAGGGGGCGATCCCGGTTCGACACACCTGCACATGGGTGACCGATCACCTCACCGGTGCCTGCAACATGCATTGGGTCACCTCTTCGACGGCGGTCACTCCACCAGATGCCACTCCGCTCGTGCATTGGAAGAAGCTCGTTGTGTTCAGAAGTATCGGCGGAGGAGACTTGTCCACGTCGGTCCACACCCATGCGTCGGCCCGGTGGATCGGTGGCTTGCCGGTGGCCGCAGTGATGAGGGCGGCGGCGAACGGCACCGACAGGGTCTGGTCGTACCTGGGAAGGCCTCCCTGCTCAGGGACCACGACCACGGTCACGCCCCACGCTTCCAACGCCTGCCTGACCGCAGCCACGCTGTCCGTCGTCTTCAGCAGATCGAGGTCGGGAAAGATGGCCGAGGAAGCGTGCGCAATGACGGACTGGCCCTCACGCGCCTTCTTCTTGGCTCGAGAGACGACGCCGCCAGGTCCTGATTCGCCGACCATCGCGTAGTTGATGCCGTTGACTGCCTGCCAGGCGACGGCGCTCTGGTCACCGGAGAACGGTGCCGGAAAGACCAGGAGCACCTGATGGCCGCTCAAGTGCGGTGCGACGGTCTGGAACCACGGGGGCAGGACCACCGGTTCGGTGGTGAAGGGCACGGTCTGAGCAATGTATAACGCCGGGGGAACGAGCGCGATCGCAGCCACGATGACTCCGGCCACGGCGCCGGACCAACTCGGCAATCGCGACCAGCGGACGTCGCCCGCCTCCCTCGGGAGGGCATTCTGCGCCATTGATCGCCGACGATTCACGGCAAGGTAGGTGTGATCGACAATCAGTGCCAACATGACCGCGGCAGCCAGGTAGGTGAAGAAGACGAACCGTCCCGGGATGACGTCCTGCAGCACCGGGACATGCACAAACAGGCCCCACGTCAACGCCGACTTGCTGCCGTCCCCCAGAGAGAGCACGACCGCGAAGAGGGCGATCGCCCCGAACAGCCAGAGCCGTCGGTCGTGACGCCAGATGACGAGGCCGCCGACCAGCACGACCAGGATACCGAAACCGAAGTACTGAGGGGAGATGACGAACCCCTGATAACCGCCCGTCAGGTGGTTGGTCACCTGGCTGATGCCCGGAAGGAGCACGTTCTGATTCGGCAGGAGGAAGTCCCTGAGCTCGGTGCCGGGATTCTTGACGCCCTTGGGCCAGACGGCCCCGGTGAAATGCACAGGCCCGGCAAAGGCGTACCACACCGGATACACGAGGAGAACTGCCGCGGTGATCGCTGTCGACGACAGGCCCACCACGATGTGGTGTTTGTGCTCCCGGACGATCTCGGGATGCCTCCGGTTCGCGTGGTCGGCCACGAGGAAGAGACCGACCACTCCCACGATCGCCGTCATCACCAGGAGTTCGCTCCCGATGAAGAACTGCAACGTCACCAGGAGCCCGAGGAGAATGCCGGTCGTGGTCGGGCGGCGTCCCTGCCGGAAGAGCAGCTCGTCCAGGCAGATGATGATCAGCGGGGGAGCCACCGCCAATCCGAAGTCCGTGTGGGATTCGGTGAGGTTCTCCAGGATGAACGGGGAGAAGCCGTAGAACAGTCCGCCGATGAAGGCAGCCGGCATCCAGGACACCCACCGGCGGAGCAGGGCGAACATGGCCAGGGCGGAGAGAGGAGCGCTGAGCGTCAGGATGACGTTCAGTGTGGCCACCGGACCGAAGATCCAGGTGATCGGCGCCAGCACGACGCCGATGGGGTTGTTCATCAGATTGATACCGGTCGGATGGTTCATCGCCGTCGAGTAGAACGGATTGAGGCCGTGGGCGATGGCGTGGGCCTGCCACTCGAGGAACCACAGGTACGTCGCGCTGTCGCCGCAACCACAGGTAGTGGTCGATGTCGGGTGACCCCTCCAGACGTTCGACCAGATGAACAGCGAGATGATCAGATAGGCGCCCCCAGCGAGCACGAACGTCCGCCAGCGGCGCGGACTTCCCAGACCGGCCTCCAGTCCTTCGAGGTCGGCGACTTCAGGGGTGGGTGCCGGAGACGTTGCGACGGGCGAAACCTCGAGCTGTTCGTTCCCCGTCGTCACGCCCCCTCCAACACCCCTCTGCCGCAGCTTCTCGCACCCCGCCGTCAAAGAAGCTGCGCCGGATTCTAACCCAATGTGTTGCCAGCCCGCATCAGGATCGGTCTGGGTCTCCCGTGGATGTTCCGGCGCGCATTCATCTCGCCGCGCAGCGGGTGCCATTACCCCCAGGCCGCGCCATCACTACCTGTGAACAGAGGTTACGTACGTCCCCTGCGCCGTCAGGAGTGAGGGCATGGGCTCCGGTGCTCCCAGTCTCACCCGAGATGCTCACTGGATCTCAGCCCTGGGGACGGCGGCAGCCGCGGGACCGTACTGTGCCACCGTCCCGCGGCAGCCTGGTCGGCATCATTCGGCACGACTTCGGCCGGCCATCGGAAGTGGTCGATTACGAAGGCCACCCAGGGTTGCCCGATCCGATTCAGTGGCTCTTGATGTCCGCTACTGCAAGTTTGCCGATGAAGGTGTACCCGGCCGTATTGGCGTGGATGTTCCCCTGGCTGCAGAAGTAGGTCAGCGTGCAGATCTCCCAGACAGCCCGGGGAATCGTGCCGTAGGGCGCGAGCGTCGTCGTCTTGGTGAGAGGCGTGTCGTCGCCTTCCTTGGCCATCTTGTACTTGGCACTGGTCACGTTGACGAAGCTGCCCCCGGGCACCGAGGTGTAGGCCGCCTTCAGGGCCGGGTTGATGAGGACGTCGAAGGCCGTGATGGACTCGGTGGCCAGCGTCGTACTGCCGCCGACGGTGGGATAGACCTCGCTGCCGAGGAGAACGTCGGGATAAGTGAGCCCGACGATCTGGGCGTGGTCACCGGCCGACGTGAGCGCGGAACTGAGATCGCCGACTGTCGCCGTGACATTGCTAGTGATTGCCGATTGGGCAGCGACCACACAAGGGATCGGATTGGGATCCGCAGCGCACGCGGTCACGTCGTTGCCACCGATGGAGACGGTGACCAGCTTGACCTGGCTCGGGTGGGCGGCGATGAACGCCACGGCGGCCTGCACCTGGGTCTCGTTGACATTGTCGTAGTTGACTGCGTCTGAGGCAGCCTCTGGCCCGTAGCCCGACTCCGTGCAACCCAGGGCGTTCAGCAGTGAGGCCGTGGTGGCACCGCCGCACCCGAAGTTCTCGAGCTGCAGCTTCTGCTTCTTCGCGATGTACGCCGTGTACCCGGCGGTGGCCACGCCACCGCCCGTTGGCTGATAGCCGACCGAGTAGGAGTCACCCAACGACACGTAGTACCCGGATAACGCGTGGGTGGCCCGGGTACCCGCTTGGCTGATTCCGGGTGCGACCATCAATCCGGCTGCGGCCATGGTCGCTACGACCAGGACGGTTCGGACCATTGCTGTTGCTGAACGGTTGTGCATTGCGGCTCCCCCATGTGTTCGATTGCGGCCAACAGACTCAAGAACCTGAACATCTTGTACCACAGGGCAACCTATGGCGGGCCGAATCGCCCGGATCAGCAAATGGATGTCGCAAAGAGCAGTTGGGCCACCACGGAACGTGGCAAGCGCACGGACCGGCACCCCGGAATACCGGTCAGCCCCCGGTCCCTCGCACAAGACTCCTGCACAACGTCATCGGGGGCGGAGGCTTGGAAATGTCGGCTACCGACACCAGCGGCGAAGCCGCGGAGCCGCTCTCGGTCGTGAGAACGACGGCAGGACCCGGCCCGGCCAGGTAGTGCTCGAATCCGCTGCGCAGTCCGCTCACCACGAGGGCGTGGAGGTTCGGATCGGTCATCACCTGGAGGCGGTACGGGACATGCGGCCGGACCCGCACCGGTCCGCTGGCCGCCGCCGGCCACGGTACGTTGGGCGCTCCCGGGTTCTCGAGCTCCATCCGCACCTGATCCGTCCCCGTCGGCACCAGCACCAGTGCACTCTTTCCATAGGTCATGAGAGGCACCGCACGGTCAGTACGCGTCACGGTGCGGTTGAACACGATCTTCAATACGTGGTTGATTCCCGGACCTTGTTCAACGGCGATCCACGTCTGATGCTGGAGTTGCTCGCCGGGCACCGTCTGGTAGCTGAAGCCGGTCGAGACATAGAGGCCGGCGCACTCGCCGACGGCGAACAGCGTTCCGGCCGGGGCAAAGTAGGGAAGCCTGTCGCCCTGCCTCACCAACGATTCCACAGCTCCACCACTGATCGTCCTCTGGGCATCGACGAACCGCTTGGCCTGAGTGGACGTCCACAAAGCGGAAGGCGTGATGGCGGCCCCCACGTTGGCCCACACACCGAAGAGCCCGATCGCAGCTATCACCCCCAGCGTGGCGATACGCAGTGGACGGCCGGTCGCCCCGAGGCGACGCCACACGTCAACCATTCCGATCATCGCCGCCAGAGCAAGAAACGGGAGAAAGTCCGCCAGGTAGCGATCGGCGATGTATCCGAACAGCAGTACCGCCGCCGTTGCCGATGCCGTGGCGACGAGCAGCAATCTCATGGCGTTGGTTAGGCCGACCGGATGTGGCCGAAACGCCGAGACGATACCCCAGCAACCGAGAAGGAAGAGAAGGGGCATCGACGCCGGGACACTGGCAGTGGGATAGACCTGGTCGAGGATCACGTTCCCTACGGCCCGGGCAGGAGTCGTCGGTAGGGTGATGAAGGGAAATGCGGACTGAAAGTGCAGGCCAATGGGCTGCAGATAGGCAGTGAGTGTGCTCGGGAGAAATCGAAGTCCGAATGCACTCCCTCCGTTCGCCGCCAGAAACAGACGGCGGTGGGCATTGACCTGGGTCCAGACCTGGTCTGCCTCGGAAAGCCCGAATGGAACGCCCAGCTTCGCCCAATTGACAACGCAACCGATCACCAGCGGCACCAGTCCCGCGACGAGTGTCGGAAGCGCCCAACGACGATGTTCCGTTCCGTCGCGACCGAAGGCAAGCCATCCGGAGACGAGCAGTGTGCCGAAGATGCACGCGTACCCGGTGGGACTCCGATCGAGGGCCGCGGCAAGGACCAGTACACCGCAGACGACCACTCGACGCCCAGATGGTCGCTCCACGATGCCGAGCAGGGCGAACATGCTCCCCAATGTGAGTGCCACACTCCAGGCCAAGTCCTCATGGGACACCTTCGGGGTAGCGGCGAGATACATGAGCACAGACCCGCCCGTGATGGCGGCGACCAACACTCCGTATCCGGCCGCCTCGACACGTCCGAGGATCGCCTGTCCGCGGATCATCAGCCGTACTCGCCAGAGAAGAACCGAGCTGAAGAACCCCGTGGCGATCCACGCCAGCAAGAGCGACGGAGCGGTGAGGCGTCCGTCGAATTGATGGGTGAGGATGAGCACAGGCATTCGCAGCAACGAAGGGAACAGGCCGAAGTAGGTGTACTGCCTGCCATGGTTGCTGAAGGCTTCGATGCCGATGGCGCCGTTCGACAGATACAGGTGGCCGGCGAGCATGGCGCGCGCCTGTAGGTCGTAGAAGTTATCCGGCGAGTACTGCCGAAACGGATTGACAGTTCCGGTCCAGAGATCCCACAGGATCCAAAGGTAGGGAATGCCGACCACTGCGAGTCCGAAGACCACTGCAACCGTGAACCGGTGGCGCCCGTCCTCGAAGGAAACCTCCGGCGTGACCTCGGGGAGGCCGGCGGCTTCCTCCGTGACTGTCTGCGTCGTCATGGCAGTCGGGCGTGCAAACGACGGATCGATAGGGCGGATCCGTCACTTCGAATCAGTTCACCATCGGGTCCTCGACTGGCGCCACGACCCGATCGAACAAGACGATCCGAAGTTCGGATCACCACGTTCTCCCACGTCGTCGAGTCGACAGAGATCACCAGGTCTTCGTCCGTCGAATGCCGATTGCGCCCGTTCGCCTCTTGGTTCCTCAACCCCGTCGATCCACTGGACATCGCCAGTTTCGGTGGTGCGCCACCAGAAGTCGGATGCACGTCGCTGCCCCTCCCCAGGCCACGATATCCCCATCTCCACACCTGCAGAGCAGCTGAAGGCATCGCTTGCAGCCCGAGCGGCGAACCAGTGTGCGGCCTCGATTCCGCGTGCGCAGCAGCGACCACGGCGGCATGCTACTCCGGTCCGGACTTCCATCGGCCGTCGCGATCCACGCCTTCAGGGCCCCTGGCGACGCCGACCTTCACGACGCGGCGTCTGCTGCATTGCCGAGGACAGGCGGCCCGGTGTTCGTGGAATGAGGGACCGACTCGGGCTGCCTCTTGCCTGGAGTCGAAAACTCCTCTCCCTCGGTCGACAGCCTGTGGCCTGTTCAGGCATTGGCCGCTGTCCTCACTCCCCCAGGAACCACCGCGAAGCGCGGGATGTGTTCACGCCGACCGCACTGGTCTGCACCGCGTGGGTCACGCGTCTTAGAGCCCTCCGCCGTTCCTCGAGCGAGGTGAGGATGAAGAGACCGACGATGATCAGCGCTGATCCCAAGAGGGCCAACGGTCGGACATTGGTTCCGGTGAAGGGCAGCTGCGCCCCGGAGGTGGCGGTCGTCGTCCCACTGACTGGGACGGCACCCGAGCCTGCAGACCCGCTTCCCGAGTCGGACGAGCCGGCGGTGAACGGAAGTCCCGACGGAGGTGCTGTCGTCGACGTGGTGGTCGAGGTAGACGTGGTGGTCGAGGTCGAGGTGGTGGTCGAGGTCGAGGTCGACGTGGTGGTCGAGGTGCTGGTCGAGGTCGAGGTGCTGGCCGTAGCGCTGCATGTTGCGATCGTCTGCTGATGTCCGTAGAGGAGGATCAGCGGCGCTGGCCCGACCACCGCATCCGCCTGGAGCACCCCGCAGAAGTCGGTCGGATAGGCAACCTCCATCTCCCCTGAGGTTCCTGAGGCCGATCCGACCACTGGCTGGGGCGGCACGTCCGGCTCGTCGACGAACAGGATCCACACACAGGCCGGCTTGCTCGCAGGGCACCACCGTTGTGGGGGCGCGGTCATCGTCACCTTGTCGTACGAGTTCCAGAACCGGATCACCGGATGACGATCGAGCGGTGTCGATGCCGAGGCAGTTCCGGCGACGACCATCGTCGCACCGGCGGCGACCATCGAGGTGGCAAGCACCGCCAGCCATCGATTGGCCCTCGTTCCCCGCTGCCGCATTCTTGGTCCCTGCTCGGCGCTTTGCCTCCATCGACAATCTGAAATGCCAGGCTAATCGCTCGTCCACCTGACGCCAGTCTTCCGTTCGAAGCCACGGAATGCATCATCAATTGTGACGAACTCGCAAGAATGGCCGCTGGTACACACATCTTCGCCATCCAAGCGTCGGTGGTGACGGTGAGGGGCCACCCGGCGACTGTCCGTGGTCAGACGAGGACTGCGCGATCCGCCATCGCCCCGCAACCCGTCAGATGCCGGCCGCTCCGGGCTGATGAGATGCACCCTCTGCCCGGACCAGGGCCTTCAGCACGCCATTGACGGCATCGTCCACCGAGGTGCCGGGTTCGACGACCAGGTCGGGTGCCTCGGGCACTTCGTAGGGGTCGTCGACCCCGGTGAACCTCCCGATGCGGCCATCGGATGCCCGGGAGTAGAGACCTTTCGGATCACGGGCGGCGCACACCTCGACTGACGCCGCCATGTAGACCTCCACGAACGGAATCCCGGCGCGCTCGTGGAGCTGGCGAGCTCTGCGCCGCGCTTCTGCGTAAGGGCTGATGAGGGCGACGATGGCGACGACTCCGGCGTCAGCGAAGAGACAGGCCACCTCGGATGCGCGGCGAGTGTTCTCCTCCCGGGCCTCACGGCTGAACCCGAGGTCCGAGCTCAGACCCGTGCGCAAATTGTCGCCGTCCAGCCTGTAGGCATTCCGACCCTCGTTGACAAGGTGCCGTTCGACGGCAGCGGCCAGCGTCGACTTGCCTGACCCGGAAAGGCCGGTTAGCCACAGGGTCGCCCCCCGACCCCCGAGGACATGCTGCCGCTCCAGTCGTGCGACGTGCCCGCCGTGCCAGGTGACGTTCGAGGGGGTCATGGCAGTCGCGCCGCCTTCAGTCAGGGCCGAGCAACATGCCGGCACCCACCGTGACGTTGGTGTCCTCGGCTGCCAGGATGAACGACCCGGTCTGCCGGTTTCTCCGGTAGCTGTCATAGAACAGCGGCTGGGTGACACGGAGACTGACCCGCCCGACGTCGTTGAGACCCAAGGAGTTCGGCGATTCGTCGCGGTGCAGCGTGTTGACATCCAGTCGATAGTGGATCTCGCGCACCACCGCTCGGACCCAGCGGGTGGTCTGCTTGAGGGCCAGGAAGTCCCCCGGCACCAGGGGACGCTCCGTCATCCACGCAACCATGGCATCGAGGTCCTGCCCGACGGTGGGTTGGTTCATCGGTCGGCAGATCAGATCGCCACGGGAGACGTCGACGTCGTCGGTAAGGCGGACGGTCACCGACATCGGGGGGAAGGCTTCGCCAACCGGCCCGTCGAACGTGTCGATGGCCTCGACCGTCGTGGTCAGACCCGAGGGGAGGATCATCACCTCGTCGCCCGGTCGGAACACTCCTCCGGCGATTCGCCCGGCATACCCTCGGTAGTCCGGTCGGCTGGTGGCCTGGGGCCGCACGACCCACTGGACAGGAAAACGCGGGTCGATCAGATTGCGGTCGGAGGAGATGTAGACCTGCTCGAGATGATGGAGCAATGAGGCGCCCTCGTACCAGGGCATGTTGACCGAGCGCTGCACGACGTTGTCGCCCTGGAGTGCCGAGATGGGGATGAAGCTGAGGTCGGCAACGTCGAGGCGGCTGGCGAATGCGGCGAACTCCTCTCGAATCGACCCGAACACGTCGCGGTCGTATCCGACCAGATCCATCTTGTTGACGCACAGCAACAGGTGGGGCACCCGTAGGAGAGAGGCGAGAAAGGCGTGCCGACGCGTCTGCTCGACGATCCCCTTGCGAGCGTCGACGAGGACGAGGGTGAGATCGGCCGTCGAGTTCCCCGTCACCATGTTGCGGGTGTACTGGATGTGCCCGGGGGTGTCGGCGATGATGAACTTGCGCACCGGGGTGGTGAAGTACCGGTAGGCGACGTCGATGGTGATCCCCTGCTCGCGTTCCGCCCGGAGACCGTCGGTGAGCAGAGCCAGGTCGGTGTACTCGTCACCACGCTGCCGGCTGACGCGTTCGACCGATTCGAGTTGGTCCTCGAAGATGGCCTTGGAGTCGAAGAGCAACCTCCCGATCAGCGTGCTCTTGCCGTCGTCGACCGAGCCGGCAGTGGCCAGGCGCAGCAACTCCACTAGAAGTAACCTTCTCGCTTCCGGTCCTCCATGGCCGCCTCGCTCACCCGGTCATCCGCCCGGGTGGCACCGCGCTCGGTCAGACGCGATGCCGCCACTTCGATCACTATGTCCACAGCCGAGGCCGCATCCGACTCCACCGCGCCGGTGCAGGTCATGTCGCCCACCGTCCGGTAGCGCACCGTGGCCTCGAACAGCTCCTCGTCCTCGCGAGGAGCCACGTGGGGGCCGACGGCAAGCAGCATGCCGTCACGGCGGAACACGCGGCGGCGGTGGGAGTAGTAGATCGACGGCAGTTCGATCTGCTCGTCGACCACGTACTGCCAGATGTCCAGCTCGGTCCAGTCCGACAGAGGGAACACCCGGATGTGCTCGCCGGCCCGATGTCGCCCGTTGAACAAGGACCAGAGCTCGGGCCGCTGGTTCTTCGGGTCCCACTGCCCGAACTCGTCCCGGAAGGAGAACACGCGCTCCTTGGCCCTGGCCTTCTCCTCGTCCCTCCGGGCGCCCCCGAAGACCGCATCGAATCGATACTCGTTGATGGCGTCCAGGAGCGTGCGGGTCTGTAGCCGATTGCGCGACGGATGCAGCCCTGCTTCTTCGGCAACCCGCCCTGCGTCGATCGAATCTTGTACCGAGGCCACCACGAGCGTGGCACCGACCTCGGCAACGCACCCATCTCGGAACTCCAAGACCTCGGGGAAGTTGTGCCCCGTGTCGATGTGCATCACCGGGAACGGGATCCTCCCGGGCCAAAAGGCCTTCTGGGCCAGTCGGAGCATGACCACCGAGTCCTTCCCCCCGGAGAAAAGGAGCACCGGGCGCTCGAACTCGGCGGCCACCTCGCGAATGATGTGGATCGACTGCGCTTCGATGTTCTGAAGCTGGGACAGCTGATACTGACCCGACCCGGCGACGCCCCTACCCCGATCCATGAGCTACCAATCTAGTCCATGGCCCACCTGAGAGGAACAGGTCGTAGACTCGATCCGACGTGTGGCGACGGGCCGCGCATGATCGGAGCCTGCCAGGTGGGGCCGGGGGAGACGACGATGGGGCCGAACGGGAAAGGACGCCCGACGCCACGGATTGGTGGTCCTGCGGACAAAGCCCCTGGTCAGGAACAGCCCACACCGGGGGCACCGGTGGAGCCCCCTCCCATCACCGTGCGCCCCGCAACCGATGCCGACGCCATGGCTGCCGGGGCCCTGCATGCCGGTCAGATCTCCCAGGGCTTTCTCTCCCTCCTCGGCCCCGAATTCCTGCGGCTGCTCTACCGGCGCATCAACCGGTCCCCTGACTCGATTCTGCTCATCGCCGACAGCGAGGGGGCCACCGCAGGGTTCATCGCCGGCTCGACGGACGTGGCCGGCCTGTATCGAAGTTTTCTCTGGCACGACGGAATTCGGGCTGTCCTCGCGGCGGCGGGGCGTCTCGTCTCGGGTTGGCGTCACGTGGTGGAGACCCTGGGCCACGGCTCCTCGAATGGGGTCGGGGTCGGTCGTGGGGCCGAGGTCCTCGCCGTGGCCGTCGACCCGACTTGGCAGGGACGCGGTGTGGGTCGGCTGCTGCTGGTCTCACTCCTCGACGAGTTCAGATCCCGGGGAGGCGATGCTGCCCACGTGGTGGTGGGAGCGGACAACGATGCAGCCATCGCCCTGTACGAGCGGGTCGGGTTCGTAGCCCAGGAGCACTTCGAATTGCACGTCGGCACCGAGTCCTTGCTGATGCAGTGGGAGCATCGAAGTGATCCTGCCGGTGCCGATGCAGGCCCACAGTGACCGGGCCGGTCATCGCCGCCATCGCCCTGGTGGTGGCTCTGGGCGTGACTCCACTGGTGATCATGGTGGCGAATCGGACGGAGATCGTGGATCGCCCCGGAGAGCTCAAACCCCAGGCCCAAGCAGTCCCCTACCTCGGCGGAGTCGCCGTGTTCGCCGGGTTGGCCGTCGGGGCGGCAGCGGGAAGACCGGTGGTTCTTGTCCCACTGGCTGCCTCACTGTGCCTCGGGGTGGCCGACGACCGATGGGACCTCCCCCCGCTCTGGCGCCTGGTGGGTCAGTTGGCCGTCGGTGCAGCGGTAGTCGTCACTTGTCCTGTCCACCTGCCGGGAATAACAGCGTCCCTGTTGATCGTGGTCGTCGCCGTGCTGCTGATCAACGGGGTGAACCTCATCGACGGGCTTGACGGCCTGGCTTCTGGCGTCGTCGCCATAGCGGCCGCAGGGTTTGCCGTCATCCTCCACGGAGCCGGCCGGCAGCTTGCCATCGCGCTGGCAGCCGCCCTGGTGGGCTTCCTGGCCTACAACCGCCCGCCCGCCCGTGTCTACCTGGGAGACGGCGGCTCCTACCTCCTGGGAACCGCACTCACGGTGCTTCTGGTCGAAGCGTGGGGTCCGGGCATCGCTGTCCAGTCGGGAACGGCCGCACTGGCGCTGGTGGCGCTGCCCGTGGCCGAAGTGGCATTCGCCGTGGTCCGCAGGCTCCGTGGCCGCCGCTCGCTCATGACCGGGGACCGCGGCCACCCCTACGATCGACTGGTGGCCCGGGGGTGGCCTCGTGCGGCAGCCAGCCTCTCCTACATCGGCATGGAGGCAGTACTGTCCGGCGGTGCACTGGTCGCTGCCCATCTCGAGTCACTGACCGCCGCCATCGTGGTCGATACTGCCGGAGCGGCACTGCTCATCGCCTCGGCCAGCGCCTCCGGTGCCCTCACCCCCGATACAGAGGCACGGGCATGAGCAGGATCTACCTCTCCCCGCCGGAAGTCGGTGCCGAGGAGCGGCGGATGCTGCTGGAGGCATTCGACTCCAACTGGATCGCCCCGGTCGGCCCCGACATCGACGCCTTCGAACAGGAGCTCGCCGAGCGTGCCGGAGTCGACCACGCCGTTGCCCTGTCCAGCGGCACTGCCGCACTCCACCTCGGGCTGCTCCTCGTCGGGGTCGGGCCCGGCGACGAAGTGCTCGTCCCCTCGTTCACCTTCGTGGCCACCGCGGCAGCCGCCACTTACGTGGGCGCCAAACCGGTCTTCGTCGACTGCTCCGCGTCCAACTGGACCATCGACCCGGCGCTGGTCGCCGAAGAGCTGGCCGCCCGGGCCCGTCGGGGGCAACTCCCCGCCGCGGTGGTCACCGTCGACCTCTACGGGCAGACGGCGGACTACGACGCCCTGACCGCCTTGTGCAAGGAGTACGAGATCCCCTTGATCGAAGACGCCGCCGAGGCAGTGGGGGCGACCTATCGGGGACGACCGGCAGGGTCATTCGGCACCGTGGGAGTCTTCTCCTTCAATGGCAACAAGATCATCACCACCAGCGGTGGCGGCATGCTGGTGTCCGACTCCGCCGTGCTGATCGATCGCGCCCGGCATCTGGCCACACAGGCACGCGATCCGGCTCCCCACTACGAGCACTCCGAGCTCGGCTACAACTATCGACTCAGCAACCTGTTGGCGGCACTGGGGCGGGCGCAGCTCCGCGGGCTCGACAGCCGTATCGAGCGCCGGAGGCGGATCAACGAGGCCTACCGGGCCGCGCTGGGCCACCTGCCCGGTATCCGGTTCATGCCGGTGGCCGAATACGGAGAGCCCAACTGGTGGCTCACCTGCATCCTGGTGGACCCGGCCCGCTTCGGTGCCGATCGTGAGCAGATCCGGCTGGCCCTCGAGTCGGTGGACGTCGAATCGCGGCCGACATGGAAGCCGCTCCATCTCCAGCCCGTGTTCGATGGCGTGCCGACGGTGGGGGGAGCAGCGTGCGCACACATCTTCGAACACGGACTGTGCCTGCCGACGGGCTCGGCCCTGTCGGAGGAGGACCTGGCACGTGTCGTCGGGACGATCCGCACGTTTTCCCACTGACTGGGACCGAGTTCCGCTCACCACCCAGGCCTTTACTCGTGGGCAACCCAGTTCCATCGGGTACCGGTGGCCAGCTCGTCCTTGAACTGTGCCAATCCAAGAGGCCCGTTTCCATCCATGTCGAACAGACGGAGACCCAGGTCCTCGCAGAGCAACCGGTGCATGGCATCGTCCGAAATGCCGAACAGTTCGCCCGATCCGCATCCGTGCTCGAACGCTATTACCGGTCTGGCATGCCGAAATGTGTCCAGGGCTCCCGCCATGACGAGCCCTTCGGCTCCCTCGACGTCGATCTTGACAAAGGTCGGTAACCATCCGTCGGGTACGTGATCGTCGAGGCGCTCGGTGATGACCGAGATCTTCTCGGTACTCATGCGTTTCGGATAGGGGCGCTCCTTCAGCCCGCTGTAGGCGGGTGCATCCACGACATGGACGAAGCTGCTCTGACCTGCCTCACAGGACAGCGCCCGTTGCCGCACGTCCATTTCCGGAAACTGCTGGCTCAGCTGCAAACAGAGCAACGGGAGCGGCTCATAGGCAATGTGGTGGCCGGCGGGGGCCAGACGGCGGAACTCCCTCAGGAACAGCCCTTTGTGGGCACCGACATCGAGACAGTTCGAATCAGATCGCAGTACGAAACTCAAGAGGAGTTTGAGATGCCTTTCATCGAGGTGATTGCGGCGATGGACCGAGTTGGCCCGGGCCCCGGTCAGGACGTCGACCAGCTCGTCCCGACCTCGCGCCAACCCTCGGCGGATGCCCAATGAGTCGGCCATCTCCAGCAGCTCGCGGCGCATGGTTCCAGCATGACACCGAAAACGATCGTGTTTGCCACCTTCTCGACCGACTGCCAGTAGGGAAGATCGCTCGTGATTCTTCGATTCACTGCTGAAACCCGGGCCTGTTCGGTCGTATGATTGCAGGCATGTCAACGACGGAGGGCGCTGCCGGCGCGGGGCACACGGTTCCAAAGGCCCTCGCGTTCTACCTCCCGCAGTTCCACCCCATTCCGGAGAACGACGAGTGGTGGGGCGAGGGATTCACCGAGTGGACCAACGTCACGAGGGCCCGCCCGCTCTTCCCGGGCCATTACCAGCCCCATGTCCCCGGGGAGCTCGGCTACTACGACCTGCGCGTCCCCGAGGTCCGCGAGGCCCAGGCCGCGCTGGCTGCCGCGCACGGCATCTCGGGCTTCGTCTACTACCACTACTGGTTCCACGGGAAGCAGCTCCTCCAGCGGCCGTTCGACGAGGTGCTTGCATCCGGATCCCCCGACTTCCCCTTCGCCCTGTGCTGGGCCAACGAGGAGTGGACCCGGAACTGGGACGCCAAGACCGGACAGGTCCTGATGGCCCAGGAGTTCAGCGACGACGACGACTTGGCTCACATCCGGTGGCTGGCCACCGCGTTCGCCGACGACCGGTACATCAAGATCGACGGCCGGCCCTTGATGTTGATCTACCGGCCGGGACAGCTTCCGAACCCGAAGCGAACTGCCGAGATCTGGCGCGCCGAAGCACAACGACTCGGCTTCCCCGACCTCTATCTCTGCTGGGTCGAGAGTCATGGTCGCCCTCCCGGTGGGCCGGAAGCCTTCGGACTGGATGCCACTGTGGGATTCATGCCCATGATGGGAGAGCGGATCTTTGCTCCGCTGGAGGCCGTTCGCAGTCACCGCCTGATCGACTACAAGGCGGCCTACGAGGCTGAACTTGAAAGGGTGCCGGCGCCTTGGAAGCGCTTTCCGTCGGTGATGGTCGGCTGGGACAACACCGCGCGCCGCCAGCTGGGCGCCACGATCTTCGCGGGTGCCACTCCCGAGGCCTACGAACGATGGCTGCGCAAGACCGTCGACTCCGTCGCCGGTGTGCGTGACGCGGAGAACTTCCTGTTCATCCTGGCATGGAACGAATGGGCAGAGGGCAACCACCTCGAACCCGACCTGCATCACGGGAGGGCCTTCCTGGAGGCAACGCGGGCCGTCCTGTTGAACACTCCGGAATCACTCACCAACCAACGCGGTGAGCTCCGCCCGCCCGGGCGCACTGGCCGCACCGGCAGTTCGTCGGAAATGGCCTACGACTACGTCTACCCCTTCGAGCACGAGAGTGCAGTGGCCAACGCCGCGGAATTGGTCCGAAGCCTTTCCCTCGGCAACGAGGCCACGGTCGTCGATCTGGGCGCCGGGACCGCAGTTGTCAGTCACGCACTTCGTGACGCCAACATCATCTATCACGCCCTCGAGGTCCATCCGGTAGCTGTGGACCTGATGCTCCAGGCCGGCATCAATGCCACCCAATGCGACCTTGCCGATACCGATGCGGTTCTCTCCGTGCTCGATGACATCGCCGACGTCCGCGCCTTGATGCTGTTGGACGTCATCGAGCATCTCCTCCAGCCTCAGCAGTTGGTCGCCGCCCTATCGGCCTGGTCGCTGAAGCACGACGAACCGACATTGGTGGTGTCGGTACCCAACGCGACCCACTTCGATCTGGGCCTGCGCCTTCTTTGCGGCCGTTGGGTTTCCAAGGACACCGGTCTGCTTGACAGCACCCACCTCCGCTTCTTCTCGGAGCAGACGCTTCAACGCATGTTCGAGCGGTGTGGTTGGCAGGTGGTCGCCCGCAACGATTTCAGCACCCTCCGCACCGATCAATACGATGCGGAGCTCAACGATGCACTACCCGCCGAAATGCTCGGCGCCCTGCATGTGCTCTCCGAGTCCTACAACCCGAGCGCTGCCGTCCAACAGTTCATCTGGGCCCTCAAACCTTTCCCGGTCTCCAATCCTCCGATCAGCTACCTCGAGGCCGTCGGCGCGGCTGAGGGACCCGTGGAGGCGGAGCCAGAGGGAAACGAAGGCCAGGCGGTACGCACCTATTTGGTGTCCGCCGGGCTGATCGCCAGCGAGACCAACCGCCGCGCCGCCAAGCACCTTCGGTTCGGGCTGTTGCCGCGCTGGAAACGAGCGTTGTTCAAGAAGGTCAATCGGTCACCTCGTTCGGCTGCGGCGTACAAGAAGCTCCGGGCTCTGCTGCCTTGAGGCACCCGTGACTGACCCTCATGCGGGACCCTGGGTGCTCGTAGTCGGAATGCACCGAAGTGGCACCTCGGCCGTGGCCGGGGCCTTGGTCGCCCTCGGGCTGAACTCCTGTCGCCTCGACGACAGGATGGATTGGCCCGAAAGCAACCCGGAACACTGGGAGAGCCTGTCCCTCGGCCTTCACAACGAAAACCTCCTGGTCCGGTTCGATGGTGAATGGGACGCACCTCCCGAATTGCCTGACGGATGGGAGCTCAGCCCCGAGATCCGTGATGTCCCCGATCCTGTGGGCGTGCTCGCGGGCGCCTACCCCGAAGCAGGGCCATCGGTATGGAAGGACCCGCGCCTGTGCCTTCTCCTCCCGTACTGGCGGAACGTATTGCCTGCACCGATCGCAGCGGTGTTCGTGTGGCGTTCACCGCTGGCCGTGGCACAGTCACTGATGCGGAGGGACGAACTGCCCATCGCCGAGGGGCTGGCCCTCTGGGAGCGCTACAATCGATCCGCGATCGAGGGTCTCGAGGGCGTGGACACCTACGTCATCGGCTATGAGTCGTTGGTCGGCGACCCTGGCGTGTCCTCGAAAGAGCTGGCCACTTGGCTCCGTTCACTCTCCCAGTTCCGCGACAGCGCCGCCTCCTGGGATCCCGATCGTGCGGCGGCAGCGATCCTTGGCGACACGCACCACCCGCCAGGTTCCCCCCGCCAAGACGGCCGCCCACCGGTACTGGCCGAACAGAAGGAGATCGTCGACTATCTTTCCGCACTGCGAGGGGGCCACCGTCCACTTGTCCCCAAGATTCCGGTGGCCGAGTCCCTGTGGACCAGCTCCGTGCTGCGACTTCGCAGCAAGCTCAGTGCTCCGAACAGGGAGCTCGATGCAGCCAAGGAACTGTTGCGGATCACCCGCGTCCAATTGGAGAGCACGCGGGAGGGAATGGCCAACCTTCGTGGATCGACCAGCTGGCGGGTCACCAGGCCGTTGCGTTCGCTGACCTCTTCGGTCGAGAACCTCCGACGCCGTCAACCTGACCGGTGAGCCAGTCACCTTCAGTGGCGGGCGCGTTCAGAATGGCAAGGGGCGATCGGTGGTGGTGATCCGAAGCCGGCTCGTGCGGCGATCGGAGTCCGCAATCCACGCCCACAAGAAGGAAGCCGCACCCGACCATCGTGCGATGGGGGTTTCGAGTGCCTCGAGCGCATCGGCCGGCGGCGAGAACCTGACCTTCTCTGGATCCGGCGGAGCGGCCCTCCGAGGCGTTCCCCGGCAGGCAGGACCGACGAGTCGATGACGCTTCGATCCGCCGGCCGATCGGCGTTTCTGGTGCTTCCCGATCCCATCCAGAGGCGCGTGCTGCACCGAATGGGCCGGTTCCCGCCGTGGGCAGACGGCAGCGCCCCCCGGGCGCCCGTGTGCCCGGCAGGGATGACGATCGGATCACCCGACTTCGTGGGCGTCGGAGTCCCCAAGGCCGGGACCTCGTGGTGGTTCAGCCTCATCCTGGCCCACCCTGACGTCCACGGCCCGGTCAAGAAGGAGTTGCTCTACTTCAATCGGGTGTTCTTCGAGCGCTACCGCCAACAAGGTTGCACCGACGGGGACCTGCAGGCCTACCACGACTGGTTCCCGCGGCCCACTGGTGCCATCACCGGTGAGTGGACCCCTTCGTATCTCTTCTCCTACCAGCTTCCGCCTCTCCTTCGTCGGGCGGCACCGAACGGAAAAGTCCTCGTCCTCCTCCGCGACCCTGTCGAGCGCTACCTGTCGGACATCTCACGTCGGATGCCACGGCGCCGACTGCGCAACGTCCGTTACCGAGGGTTCGCGCGCGGTTTCTATGCCGCCGAGTTGGCACCCTGGGAGCAGGAGTTCGGGCCTTCGGAGATGCTCGTCCTCCAGTACGAGGCGTGCGCTCTTCGGCCCGGCGAGCAGCTCGCCGCCACCTACCGATTCCTGGGGCTCGACGACTCGTTCTGCCCTGCCGGCCTGCAGGTCGCCGTCAACAGGACACCGGCGAAGCGGACGGTCGATGCCGGGTTCGAACGCCTCCTCGTCGAGCTCTACGAACCGGACGTCGTCGCCCTTGCTGCGCGCTATCCGCAGATCGATCTCCGGCTTTGGCCCAACTTCTCCTATCTGGCCGGAGGGTAGACCGGACCCGACTGGGCGGTTCCCCCGGTTCGAACATGGCGCCCCAGGTCAGCCGGGGGGACCGTTCCCGCCCGCGTCCTGCTTGCGTTCCTGCATCGGCTCGACCGGAAACCGCATCCCCAGATTGCCACGGGACCCGTCCCAGAGGCCCCGCGCGATCACCCCGAGCCGGTGCACCCGGCCGCTCTTCTCGCGTAGCACTGCTCGGGCCACCAACTTGGACACGCTCCGGGGATAACGACCGACCCGGCGCTTCACGTGGAGATGCACCCAGAGCAGGTTTCGGGACTCGTAGTAGTACTTCCAGAGTGGGATGCCATCGCCTTGGCGGATGGCGTCGTGGTCGACGATGGCGTCGTCGACGACACGGAGCGCATAACCGGCCTCGGGTATCCGGCACTGGAGGTACTCGGTGTCCTCCGCCCACCAGAACAGCTCCGTCATGGGAAGGCCGACCGCCTCGACGATCTGCCGGGCCACGATGAACCCGCACCATGACGGCCAGGCACCGTAGGAGCCGTCGGCCTGCCGCGAAATCGGGAAGACGAATGCCGACTCGGGCGCCTTGCTCGCCTCGGCCCACAAGCGCTCGAGGCACGTGGGCTCGGGGCGAATGTCATCGTCGAGTACCCAGGCGTGCCGATAGTCCGAGTCCACGAACTCGCCCAGGGCCTGTGCGTAGCCACCTGCCGGACCGGTATTGACCTCCGATCGCACCACCCTGATGGATGCCGTCGGTACCAGTGATTCGTCGAGCGCCACCGGGGGCTGACTGGCATTGTCGACCACCAGTACCGCCTCGGGCGGCGCGGTCTGCGCAGCGATGGCCCGGAGACAGCGGTCGAGGGCGTCCGGCGCGTTGTGCGTGAGGACCACTGCCATGATTCGCCGCCCGGATCCCTCCGCGGTCCCACCTCCTTCAATGTCTGACTCCGCGGTGGTCAACGTCGGTGAGCCAGTACGAACCAGCCCGTCTCGTCACGGGCTGCGTCGACCACCAGTCCCGCCCCGCTGAACCACGGGGCCAGTTCCTCCCAGACGTAGCGATGCTCGACGGGTGCGCTCAGGCGGTCGAATGTGTCGAGGACCAGACTGCGCAGGGGCTTGCCCCGGTACGCGCTCATCGGGAGCCCGGCCAGCGCCGCCACGCCGTGCCGGTCGCCATACTCGCCGGGCAGGACCACCCCCCAGTACAGGATGGAGGCAACGGGAGCGGATACCACCTTGAGCAGCCGGTGTGGCAGCTTCACGGTGATCTTGCGCAAGGCGGACGCCACGCTCAGGGCCGCGGCGCGTAGGCCGAACTCTGCTGGACGGCTGTAGAGATAGAGGAGGATCCGACCTCCCGGGGCGAGGTAGGTGGCGAGACGGTTGAACCCCTCCTGTGGATCGTCGAGATGGTGGAGGACCCCCAGACTCGAGATGAAGTCGAAGCTCGCCGGGGCGAAGGGTGCCGACCGCAGGTCGGACTTGACCACCAGCACAGAGGGCAGCCCACCGAGGTTGCGGGCCGCCGCCTCCACGGCCGACGATCCGTCGAGTGCCGCCGTGGCTGTCAAGTGCTCGGCGAGGAACCTCGTGTAGCGCCCCTTGCCGCAGCCGGCGTCCAGTCCGACCTTTCCCTCGAGGCTTGCCAGGTCGAGGTCCTTGAAGTAGATCTCGGCGAATCCCTCGTCCTCGTCGCGCACGTCGTCGAAGTGGTTCCACTCGAATCCGAAGCTGGCAAAGGTCCGGTCGGTCGATCCCTCGGCCGCGGCCCGCTGCGCACAGTCCAGATAGCCGTTCCGCATGGCGTAGCGATGGCCGGCTGGGCACCGGACCCCCCCTTCCGGTCCGACCTCCTCGACCGGCTCGCCACACGCCGGGCAGCGGAGGCGTTCGACGATCTCGCTCGGTATCACTGTGGATCTCCCCCTCGGCGCACGCCCACCCTCTTCGGGCGACTCTGCAACGCCGGTGAACACTAGTGCGGCTGGACCACGCTGCCGGGCGGCTGTGTCGGGGCGTGCCATGCCGTTCCCCGAGCTCTCGGCGTCGGGCGCTACTCGGTGAAGGCAGGCCAAAGGGAGAGGTCGAGCTCCGGGACCAAGGTGGCCAGGTCCGCTACGTCGGAGGCATAGATGTCGGCGAGCCGGCACCTCGTGTCGCGGTCGAGCGCCCATGCCTGGCCAGCTGTCCCGATGACCGGTCGCTGCCGGGCCACCGGGCGGTGCCCGTCGTCCAGGCCCAGGAATCGGTAGGTGGCGGCGAGCCGGCCTTCCGGGTCGGCGACACACTGCTCGTACTGGAGGGTGTGAACCTGCTCGACCGGGAAGAACTGCAGCAGATGCCGCAGCGGTTCTGCATAGAAGCCGCGGTCCACGGCATCGGCGATGTACGAGCCGACGTGATCGCCCCGGTTGCCGGCCGAATGGGCCAGGTCCAGGCGCAGCCTCTCCAGGGGGTCTCGGACCATGAGGACGAGACGCGTGTCGGGCGCGGCGGCGGCCAACAGCGGTGCCACCCACGGGCAGCCCAGATAGCCTGGGGTCCATTCGCCGGCGATGGTTCCGGCTCGGCGGGGGAACCATCCGTGGTACTCCTGCACCTCGCCGTCGCCGAAGCGCGTGGTGCAGAAGTGGGACAGGTAGTGGCGAGCCATGGCGATGTCCCCGCGGACGGAGACTCCCGGGTGATCGGAGACCATCCGGTACCACCAACCGGCACCGCCCATCGGCACTCCCACTCCGACGAAATCGGGTGGGCCGAACGCCTCCCCGGGTCGGAGCGCCGGCGGAGAGAGGTCGAAGCCTTCCTCCCAGGCGTAGTAGCGCCCGAGACGGTGCCGAAGATCGGCTCGCTGCGCGGGCGGCAGCAGTGCGTGCGCACGTGCCGGCAGCCGATGCAGTCCTTCCGCAACTGCCGACCGGAGCATCATCGGTGTGCGTCGGTGGCGAGCGCAGCCGGCGCCGGGCCGTCAACCCTCATGGGATTCGAAGTTCGGCCACAACGAGAGGTCAATGACCGGGAAGAGGGCGACGAGGTCGGCCACGTCCGACGCGTAGAGATCGATCAGGCGCTGACGGGCGTTCGGGTCGATCGGCAGTTTCCCACCGGATACATTGACCGGTCGCCGGAGCTCGCGTGGTCGATGGTCGGGCAGCCCGAGGAACCGGTACGTCAACGCCAATTGCCCGCCCGGATCCAAGGCGCACTCCTCGTACTGGAGCACCTGCAGATGCTCGGCGGGAAAGTACTCGAGGACCCGGCGCAGGGCCCTGGCGTAGAACCCCTGCCGGACGGCGTCCGCCACGGTGGCCTCGGTGTGCGGGGCCCCCTGGCGCAACCGGAACGAGAGGCCGGATCGGAAACGCTCCACCGGATCGCGGAGGAGGACGAGCAGTCTGGCCTGCGGTGCAGCCCGAGCCAGCAACGGGGCGACCCAGGGATACCCCAGGTAGTCAGGGGTCCACTCGCCGGTGATGGTGCCCGCCCGACGGGGGAACCACCCCCAGTAGCGATGCACCTCGTCATCCCCGAAGGAGTCGGTGCCGACCTGGGAAAGGTAGTGGCGCTCCTTGTGGATGTCATCCCGCACCGACACCGCAGGGTGGTCGGCGATCAGCTCGTACCACCAGCTGGTTCCGGCTTTCTGCACGCCGATCCCCACGAAGTCAGGTGGGCCTGCCGTCTCCCCGGGCCCGAGCTCCGGTGGCGAGAAGTCGAAGCCGTCCTCCCACGGGGCGAAGCGACCGATCCGGTGCAGCACCGCACTCCGCGTCCTCGGCGAGAGCCTCCTGAAGGCGGCCCGGGCCACGCTGGGTGGGCGCATCCTGTCAGGATGCCACAGGGCCACGCGACGCGACAAACGTCCTCCATCGACGTTCGTTATCATGACCCTCCGTGAGCGGGGTGGGGGTCGACAGGACGCACCGGGACGGACAGGGGACCTCCCGAGGGGGAAGCCCGGCGTGCCCGCCCACCTCCTGAGTGTCGTCATGCCGACGCGCAACCGGCCCGGGCAGTTGGAGAGGGCAGCCCGCTCCGTGCTCGCCCAGGAGGGGGTGGAGCTGGAGCTGGTCATCGTGGACGACGCCTCGTCCGATGGCACCCCGGAAGTGGCCGACCGACTCGGTGCCGACCCGCGGGTGCGGATCATGCGCAATGGAGCGTCCCTCGGGCCCGGCGGTAGCCGCAACCAGGGGATCGCCGTTGCCCGGGGCGATCTGCTCGGATTCTGCGACGACGACGACGAGTGGCTGCCCGGGGCCGCCTCGGTCACCCTCGACCGCTTCGCCGCCGATACCGAGGTCGGGGTGGTGACCTCGTGGCATCAGGTGGTCCACGATCAGACCGGAAGGACCGTACCCTTTCGGGGGCCCCTGGAGTACCGGGCCGAACAGCTCCTCTGGTTCAACTTCGTCGCCCTTCCCTTCGGCATCATCCGCCGCTCCCTGTTCCCCGGCGACCTGGCTGTCGACGCCGACCTGCCCTCGTGCGAGGACTGGGACCTGTGGCTCCGCTGCGCTCAGATCCGGCCGATCTGCACCGTCCCCCGCTTCCTGTACGGCTACCACCAACATGGCGGGGTCCGGGTCACCCGGAACGGATCCGGTGATCTCGTGGGCCGGCAGGGCTTTCTCGACAAGCATGCTTCGTCGATGTCGCCTTCGTGCCGGCTCTACCACGAGTTCGTGGTGGCCCAGTTGGCCGGAGGTCGGGCCGCCCTTCTCGAGCGCGCCCGGGCCGCTTACCGGACGCCGGTGGCGGCCTCGGTGGCCGCATCGGTGCTCGGTGCCGGTGCGGCGGCTGGTGCCATCGGAATGCGCCGCGGCGATCCGGGACTCCCGGCCCGCGTCCTGGCCGGTGTGCTCGGGCGGCGGCCCGAGGGGAGACGGCGGGAAGGGACTCACCGATGAGCGCGGCGCGGCCGGTCGCCATCGTCGGGCTGCCGCGATCGGGCACGACCTGGACGCTGCGGGCCCTGGCCAGTGCAGCCGGGACAGCGGCGATCCTCGAACCTGACAACGAGGACAAATATCCGGCGTCCATCCATGCCAAGCGGAAACTCGGTCGGTATCCCGTCCTCCGCCCGGGGGACGAGGCACCTGCCTATCGGAAGCTCTGGGAGTGGATCCTTCGGGGTGCCACCGAGGACCGCCGGTCGCGCCTGGCGCGCCATCTCCTCGGACCGGGCGCCGTAGGGCGTATCCACCAGGGTCGTCCCGACCCGGTCACCTGGCTCGCTGCCACCGTGGCCCGGGATCCTCGCCCGCACCCGACACAGGGCGGCCGGAGCGGCCCGCGCATCGTGGCCAAGTCGATCCATGCCCAACTGTCGGTCGAGTGGCTGGCAAACGAGTTCGACATCGAGGTGCTCCTCTTGCTCCGCCATCCGGCCAACGTGCTGGCCAGTTGGATGGAGACCAACGTCAAGGACGCCCGGAACTCCACACTCGAAACCCGCCCGGAGATCAGGGCGCGCTTCCTCGAGCCCTGGGGTGTGCCGCTACCCGGCCCCGACCCCGTCGAACGGATGAGTTGGCGCATCGGACTGCTGGTCGCCGCCATCGAAGAGGCGGCATCAAGGCATCCCGAGTGGCACCTGCGGACCCACGAGCAGCTGTGCACCGATCCGCTCAGCGAATTCCGACGGCTCTACGCGGACCTCGACCTCGAATGGGGTTCGCCGGCCGAGGCCTTCCTGGAGGAACACAACACCCCCGGATCCGGATTCGCGGTCAACCGGATCGCGTCCGAGCAATCCGACTCGTGGCAGCGGCGTCTGAACGACCATCAGGTGGCCACGCTCCGTCGTGTGCTCGCATGGTTCCCCATCACCACCTGGGGCGACCAGGATTACGCTCGCGCCGGGATCGACCAGGAGTAGGTGGGCCCGGAGCCCCGCTCCGCACCTTTCCCAGGGGGTTCCGGTTCGGATCGAGGCCCGACCGGGTGGACACCTCCTTCCTCAGGCCGTCGGGGAGGATGCGTCTCGGCGACGAAAATGGACCACGTGCCCGGCCCGGCCGAGGGGGAGCACCTCGACGACGTTCATCCGCGCGTCCGAGGCCAACCGGTCGAACCCGGCGACGGCATAGCCATGGACCCCCACCCCACGGGCACCGTAGCGAACTTTCCGCAGGTTCAACCGGAGGCCCGGCGACGGGAACGAGCCGATCACATGGGGAGCGGACCGCCCCATGTGGCCGAGGAGCCGTGACGGCTCACCGACATAGTCGAACACGCCGAGGGCGATGGCGACGTCGTAGGCATCCGACTCGTCGAGTTGCTCCCAGCTCCGACGCTCGACGTCGACCAGACCCGGGTAGGCCGCGGCCCGTTGGGCCGCCAGGGTGACCATCGCCTCCGCCGGATCGATCCCGGTGACGTGGATGCCCTTCGCCGCCAGTGGTCGGAACAGCGGTCCACTCCCACATCCGACGTCGAGTACCCGGCGGGGCGACAGCGAGACCGTGATATCGACTGCCAGTTGCAGCCGGTCGAACATCGGGCCCCGGCCGAGCATCCTCGCCACCGGTTCGCTCGAATAGAAGCCGGCGAAGCGGCGCGCCCGCTGCTGGAAGTACCTCTCGAAGTCGCCGTTGGGCCGATCATCGGACATGGCCACACGCCTTGCTGCCATACCTTCTCAGAACCCGGGAGAACACCCTGGCGACCCGCCTTCGGCCCACCAGCTGCTTGGCTTCCGCCAGCGAGCGGATGGATCCCGTACTCGGGAGGGTCGCACCGAAATCGTACGAATGGTAGTAGAGGACCGCAGGGCCGGGAGCCGAGTCGACGGCGGCCGTGACGGCCACTCCGGGGAGCATCCGCTGGTAGCTGCCTCCGCCGATCGGAACGCGGTGCGAGATCAGCACGGGCAGCTCCCCGACGGGTGAGTGCTCGCCCAGACGGCTGGTGTCGGACACGTAGTGGAAGCCGGCCTCGGCCAAGAGGTCCCGAT
>OCTA010000896.1_pt1 | contig 27823 bp, 24 predicted proteins | sample 1538991 | NCBI WGS metagenome assembly OCTA01 (sample SAMEA3539302, study PRJEB22396) | soil metagenome | biome: tundra; feature: field; material: soil | place: USA | collected 2010-05 | depth 0.15 m | reverse complement strand
TTTCAACCGTCACCGAGCTCGAAGTCGAAGCCGTCAAGCCGCGCGAGTCGGTACAAGTAGCGCCGATGGTGATGGGGCCCGACGAAGCGCCGGTGGTGTTCAGGGTGGCGGAGTTTCCGCTGCCGGAAATAGTGCCGCCGCTCGAAGTCCATCCACCCACCGTTACCGGAACGTTATCCGGACTGGTGCAGGCGCAACTGATGGTGGAGGACGTACCGGCCTGGACCATCGACGGGTTCGCCAAGCAGGAGAGCTGCGGCGGGTTCTTGGGCGGTTCCTTCACGGTGAAGGTCGCCATGCAACTTGCCTCGCCACCCTTCCTCATTTTGGGATCGGAGATATGGGCCGTAACCGTGTAGCTGCCACCCGCCATGCCATTGGTGTTAATGCTCGCGGTATTATCCTTGCCGGTAATTTGGCCGCCGCTGCTGCTCCATGTGTAGTTCAGCGTGTGCTTGGGATTGAAGTTGCTGCCGGCAGCAGTCGCCGTCGCCGGCTCGCCCACCATGACTTCACTGGGATTGATGGTGCAACTTGCTGAAACAGGCGGCCCAGGCTGTCCGCCGCCAAACATAAATACCACGCCACTTTGCAGTCTTACGCCTCTGACATCAGTGCCGGGAACAATCGACGACGGACCGTACTGATGATTCGAGTACACGAAATCGGCTCTGATCAAACGCAGAGCGAAGTGTCTGTTCAAGTTCAGATCGAGACCACCGCCAGCCATGAACCCGAATTCGTCGTCGCTCCCGAAGACTTCGGACCTTAGGCGATGCTCGCCCACGAGAACTTCGAGAAACGGGGAAAAATAGTGCGTGCGGAAAGTCATCTTAGGCCCAGCGGAGATGTTGAAGAATTCGCTGCGGTCAATTCGGGCAGCTAGCCCGGTCTCGCCGCTGCCCCACTGCCCACTGCTGTCGACTGTCAATCCGAACCAGCGGTTAAAGTTGTAGGTGACGCTGGCGCCAACGCCCCGCGCATTCCATGTCAAGCAGCTGCTCACCGGGACCACTCCTCCTGGAAGCAGGCCATGTAGATCGCAGCCTGGATAGAAAGCGGAGTATCCGCCGTAAAGTTCCCATTTGGGAGCAGGCTGATCCTGCGCTGCCGCGAGCGTGCCAACGCTGCACAGGACAGCAACTACTGCCAATCGCATAACTGCAACACGGCCAAACGCGCTTTGAGAGTGAGATGACATATGACAATTTCTCCGAACTCGATAACTTGAACTTTTGCTGCCAGCCCAACCCGGTAATGGACCAGCCTGAAGCTGGTCCACCATCGAATGCCTCATAGCTTACGGGGCTGTAACCGTATTGCTGTCCATAGTGACTGCGGCATTGCGAGCCAGTGCTCTGCCTACAAGAGTTGCGCCGGTATCCAGCGTGATTGATTCAAGCGACATTATGGTTCCCTGGAACGATGAGTTCGTTCCCAGGGTCGCTGAGCTGCCAATTTGCCAAAAGACATTCTTAGCCTGGGCACTGCCGGCCAAGATAACCTGCGTACTTCCAATGGTCGTGAGCGTGGACCCAACCTGGAAGATGAACACAGCATTCGCGTTGCCCTGTGCATCGAGAGTCACGTTACCTGCCGATAACATGACCGTGCTCGAGGTCTTGTACAGGCCAGGGGTGAAAGTCAGGCCACTCATATCTCCCGGCAGAACCGCAGCTCCTAATAGTCCGGCAGCGTCGTTATACGCGATGGTCAAATCGAGTTGGGCCTGTGCCGCGACCGGATCGGTTACGTGCATGACCGCCGGAGGCGTAAGTGTTCCGGGCGGGAACCCTGTAACCGCGCTTCCGGGGCTTAGCCCCAGATTCCCACCAGTAATGATGGTCGGGCCGGTGTTTGTAACCGTGGAACCAGCCAGAACTAGGAAAGTCGCGGCCGATCCCAACGGCACGGGCACTTGACATGCCACTGTGGCCGTTATAAAAGTCCAACCATAGTTACTGGCTAGCCCGTTGCTAGACAAGTCCTGGGCTCCGGTGGTAATCGTCGCAATATACGTTGTGCTCAGTGCGAGACTGCTTGACGGGGTGAATGCCGCAATCTTACCAGTTCCATCCAGCGCCACTCCCCCGGCTACGGGTGTCGTACCCGGTCCCATCAACGTAAAGGTTGTTGTGTTGATCGTTGCAGGGTTCATCGCTTCACTGAATGAGGCGGTGATTACCGTGTTGGGACAGACACCGACCGCAGCATTAAGAGGGGTTACGGAAATTACTGTGGGTGGCGGTGGCGGCGCGCACGCCGCGGCAGCTGTTGTAAAGATCCACACATAATTACTGGCCAGCGCATTGCCAAACGGGTCTTTGGCTCCGGTCGTAATGGTGGCGGTGTAGAGGGTGCTCAATGCGAGACTGCTTGAGGGTATAAAGGTGAAAATCTTGTTTGTCACATCGTGGGTGACTGCTCCGGCTACGGGCGTCGTGCCCGGTCCCTTCAATATAAAGGTTGTGGGGTTGATGGTTGCAGGGTCCATCACCTGTGGGAAGGTGGCAGCGACTACTGTGTTGGGACACACTCCGGTGGCGCCGATGGGAGGAGTCACGGAAATGGGCGGAGGCGGCGGTTGACACGGGTTGGCGCCGGTTGTGAAGGTCCATACAAAATTAGCAGCCAGTGCATTGCCCAACAGATCCTGAGTCCCGATTGTAATCGTGGCCGTATATGCGGCGCTCAGCGCGAGACTGCTCGATGGGGTGAAGATCGCAGTGTCGCTTGACGCGTCATAGGTAACAACTCCCGCCACGGATACATCGCCCGGCCCCACCAACGTGAAGGTCGCGCTATCGATCGTTGCAGGATTCATCGCCTCGCTGAAGGTGGCAGTCACTATCGTGTTGGGACAGACACCGACCACACCATTAAGAGGGGCCGCGGAAGTTACCGTGGGGGGCGTTGGCGTCGTACAAGGCGCGACCGATGTTGTGAACGTCCACACAAAGTTACTTGCCAGCGCATTGCCAAACAGGTCCTGGACTCCGGTCGTAATGGTGGCGGTATAGACGATATTCAATGCGAGATTGCTGGATGGTGTGAAGGTCGCGGCATAGCTTGGCGCATCGTACGTGACTTGTCCTGCGACAGGTGTGGTGCCCGGCCCAGCCAACGTAAAGGTTGTGGTATTGATCGTGGAAGGATTCATCGCCTCGCTGAAAATGGCAACGACTATAGTGGCGGGACATATACCGCTAGCGCCATTTGGCGGCCCGACGGAAACCACGGTGGGTGGACCTGGCTGACATATTGTGTCACCGGTTGTGAAGCTCCATACAAACTTACTTGCTAGCGCGTTGCCAAACATGTCTATGGCCCCGGTCGTAATCGTGGCGGTATAGACGGTACTAAGTGCGAGAGTGCTTGATGGCGTAAAGGTCGCAGTGTTGCTGGACGCATCGTAGGAAACCAGTCCTGCCACGGGTGTAGTGCCCGGTCCTGTCAACGTGAAGGTCGTGCCATTGATCGATGCAGGATTCATCGCCTTGCTGAAGGCGGCGGTCACTATCGTGCTGGGACAGACACCGGTCGCACCACTAGGAGCGGCTACAGAAATCACTGTAGGCGCAATTACGCCTGGGTTGGTGCCGGTCTTGTCCGGATCACCGCATCCGGCGCCTAAAATGAGCAGTAGGAATGCTATGAACCAGATCTTGTGATTATTGTATCTACGCATGACCGTCATCCTTCTTTCTCTCGGGTCAACTTGCTGCCACACAGGGGAATCTTGCTATTTGGGAAACACTTTAGTCAGATGGACTGTAACGAATCTGTTCAGAATTGCTCGCATTAATAACAATGTGCATCTTGAACCGTGTATTAGGCGCTTGACGGTGCTCCGGGTCGCGGCTGGGATTATTATGATTGCCCCACGCGATCCGCATAAGTCCACTTTTGGACCGCACACTTTCGTAGGCATCATTGGAAGACACTACTGTCCGGGAGATGACTTTTTCATTTATCGTAGTCGATTGATGGCAAGGCAGTTAAGTCTTGATTTAAGATTTTGCGATTTGAACTGTTTTTCGCCGGAACCGGCTTCCGGACGTTTCCTCGGGACCGGGCGCGGATTGCCGACAATGAGGGATGAATCTTGGCCAAACTGTTTTCTCCCAGGTCGTCGATCATCTTCCACGCTATGAGTTCCTGCAATGCGTGGCCCGCTACCGTGGCGATTACCAGCAAAAGAGTTTTTCTTGTTGGGACCAGTTTCTGGCGATGGCCTTCGCTCAGTTGACTTATCGCGAGAGCCTGCGCGACATCGAAGCGTGCCTGCGGTCGATGAGCAGCAAGCTCTACCACATGGGGTTCCGCGGTCGCGTGGCGCGCTCCACGCTGGCGGAAGCCAACGAGTCGCGCGACTGGCGCATCTATGCCGATTTCGCGCAAGTCCTCATCGGCATTGCGCGACCGCTGTATGCCCACGATCCCATCGGCGTGGACCTGGATCAAAGCCTGTACGCGTTGGACTCGACCACCATCGATCTCTGCCTGTCGCTGTTCCCGTGGGCCAGATTTCGCCATCGCAAGGCGGCCGTCAAGATGCACACCTTGCTGGATCTGCACGGCAACATTCCCACGTTTCTCCGCGTCACCAGCGGGGATGTGCATGATGTGAACATCCTCGACGAGATCATGCCGGAGGCTGGGGCCTTCTACGTAATGGACCGGGCCTACATCGACTTTCAACGGCTCTTCGTCTTTACGCTCAGTTCGGCTTTCTTTGTTGTGCGCACCAAGTCGAACGTGTTACTCGAACGACGTTACTCGCAGCCGGTGGACAAGAGCACCGGCGTGCTCTCCGATCAAACCGTGATTCTGTCGTCCCTGGCATCCGCCGCGGCCTATCCAGACACGCTGCGGAAGGTGAGTTACTTCGACGCGGAGAGGAACAAGCGCCTGAAGTTTCTGACCAACAACTTCACGCTGCCCACTCTGACCATCGCGCAAATCTATAAGTGCCGCTGGCAGGTGGAACTCTTTTTCAAGTGGATCAAGCAGCCCTTGCGGATCAAGGCCTTCTATGGCACCAGCGAGAACGCGGTGAAGACGCAAATCTGGATCGCGGTGTCGGTTTACGTGCTGGTGGCAATCGTCCGCAAGCGGTTGGGCCTGGAGGCGAGCCTTTACCAGATTCTACAGATTCTCAGTGTTACTCTTTTCGAGAAAACCCCTATTTTACGGGCACTTCAGGACGACAACTCCCAGTCCGATCTGCTCGATTATTCCAACCAGTTGATTCTATTCGGTTTATAGCCGGACAGTAGTGCGTTGAACTGATGCGAAAGCAGGTGGAGGCGTTCACATCCCTGCCAAGATTCCAGCCATCTCCAGAGCATCGAACTGAATTACGATTGCAGCTACTCAAACCAGGATTCCTCACTGAGCGACGCTTTTGAGGCTGGATGTCTGCTACAGGGCTTCTTTAGCGGTACTTAGCTGGCATAGCAATTGCGTGCGTCGGCTACTCGGAAACCGAGTGGACGTCATGGCTGCGTTTGTTTCGCCTTGCTTTAGCGCGTTTTCGGCATCCGAATCCGACCTTAATCTGCTTTTCGTCGATTCCGGGCACTTCCACTTTGAAGGTGAGGTTATGATGATCTTCGTAGATATCGACCGGCGGGCCAAATTCTGTGGCACTCAGATCCTCTTCACTCGGGAGCAGACAGGTCCTGCCAAAGTAGTTGTATTCTGCTCGCCTGGGCGATTCAGCGCTATTTTCGAACATGCGGTTCATCTGCGCTTCGAGTGAGTCTAATTCTGGAAACGGTTGCCAACGTATGAGCGATTTCATGCTAATGCTCCTTCACGAATGTCAGTGCTGTAAGCACTGGATCAGATTCTTCTGAACCTGAAAACCTTCATGCACCTTCGGCACCAACGGACTACATAGTTTCCACTGCTTTAGCGAGGTGATTGTCGTGAAACGGTCCTTTGCGTTGATCGCACAGTTTGTAGCGTTCGGCGAACCAGCGTGCGATCCGCTGTTTCGAAAAAGACTGGCTGATGTTTGGTTGTCATTTCAGCTTCACTCCCGTGATGATTCGGCCCGGCTGCCGATACTGAACGCGTCGATATTCGGTTGCAACAGCGTTTCCGGAAAATTCCGGCGGATTGCCTCGATCCAGACCGCCTCAGAAAATTCGAGGTGCCGGCTCAATGCCCCTAGCAAAGCCACGTTCACACTCTTCTTATTGTGAAGTTCTTCGAAGTTGAACTGCGCCGGCTCTAGCAGCGTTCCCGAGTTCTTGAGAAGGTGCCGATTCACCGGAACCTGATCGGAAGAAACGACGACGAGATAGTCCGCCTCGCCTTCAGGAACCATGGGACTGTACACGTGTTCACCGAAGCGCACGTCGCTGGCAACCGATCCGCCGCGCTGGCTCATGCCGTGTACTTCGCTCTTCTTCACATCCAGTCCGGCGGCAAAGGCGACGTCGGCAAGAATGTCGGACGCCTTCAGCACGCCTTGTCCTCCCAAGCCTGCAATCACAACGTTAGTCACTTGGCTGCTGCTCATAGCACCTCTCATATTCCTTGATCAACTTGACGGCAAGCAGGCACGGACGCCGATTGATGATTACCGAGAGCTCCGGCTTCTCGATCGCCTCTTCGATCAAACGCTCCAGACCTTTCGGATCCGTGGTTCCGTCGATGACGTGGACGTTGGGAACACCGAGCGAACGGACCAAGTCTTCCAACACGACCTTTCCTGTATGCCTGTGATTCAGTGCGCGCCCGGTTGAGGGATTCTCTTGCATGCCGGTCATAGCTGTGATGCCGTTGTCGAGGATCATCACCACGTGTCCGGTTGGCGGTGGGTTGTAAACCATCTCGACGATGCCGGGAATCCCACTGTGAACGAACGTACTGTCGCCGATCACGCTCACGACTCGTTTTGCTTCCTCAGGCGGTAGAGCGTGCCGCAAACCGAGACCCACCCCGATGGACGCGCCCATGCAAACACAGATGTGCAATGCCTCAAACGGCGGCAACACGCCGAGCGTGTAGCAGCCGATGTCGCCGGAGACAATCGTGTTGAGATCTTTCAGCGCGCTGTACGCGTTGCGATGCGGGCAACCGGGACAAAGCGCAGGCGGTTTGCCCGGAACCGGTTCGGGTTCCGGCGTGGTGTCGTTGCCGAGGATGCGGCGCACACGAGGAACGTTGAGTTCGCCGAAGCGATACATGGAGGGCTTATCTTCCACCGAGATGCCAGCCATGCGGGCATTCTCGACCAGGAAGGAATCGCCTTCTTCGACCACCAGGCATCGCTTCACTCCTTGCGCAAACTTACGCATCATCTCAAGCGGCGGTGGATAGGTCATGCCCAGTTTCAAAATCCTCGCCTGAGGCGCTGCCTCGCGCACGTGCTGGTAAGAGATGCCGGAGGTTATGATTCCGAGATCCGCCGGGCCGGAGATGATCTGGTTGGGGCCGTGCTGCTCATTCCATTCTGCGATCTCCGCCAGTCTTGCGCGCAGGCGATAGTGCGCCGGGCGAGCATACGCGGGAATCATGACTTGCGTTTTCAGATCGGGCTCGTAGTGCGGAGTCAGCGGCGCCGGCACGGAGTTCTTCGCGGCACGCTGCACGAGCGTCTTCGAGTGGCAAACGCGCGTAGTGAGGCGCAGGAGCACGGGAGCACGCCATCGCTCGGAAGCCGCAATCGCCTGCAGCGTGAAATCGTACGCTTCTTGCGAGTCCGAGGGCTCGAACATCGCAACCCCCGCCGCTCGAGCGTAATTCCGGTTGTCCTGCTCGTTTTGACTCGATGCCATACCGGGATCGTCGGCCGAAACGACCACCAGCGCTCCTTTCACATCCATGTAGGCAACAGTGAAGAAAGGATCAGCGGCCACGTTGAGCCCAACGTGCTTCATGGTCACGATGGCGCGGCTGCCCGCAATGGCAACGCCTATGCCGACCTCCAGCGCGACCTTCTCATTCGGCGCCCACTGCGCATGCCCACCAAGTTGGTCGAATTGTTCGAGGATTTCGGAGGAGGGTGTTCCGGGATACCCGGTTCCCAGAGATAAACCGGCATCCAGCGCAGCGGAAGCCACAGCCTCGTTTCCGCTTAGAAGGAGTTTTTCAATGCAAGGCATAGGTTTCCAAGTCTAGAACGCTCTCGAACTGGCCGCGCCCCTACTAAGCCGCCCATCAGCATGCCTTCCGTCAGTGGTCTTCTTGTTCAAGTTCGTTTCCGAGTCGGACCTTGGCGCGCAAACGCTTCCATTCAGATCTGAGATTGCTGCGTATGGTCCCAATTTGCTCTTCGGTCAGATGACGAAATCGTCCTTGCAGACCAAGATATTCCTTCACGTCCCGGAACGATGGTTCCCAATTAATCGTATAGCGGGCTCCGTATTCAACTTCATAGAGCGGGAAGATACCGGTTTCAACCGCCAATCGCGCGATCCGGATCGATAGACGCTCCTCACTCTTGTGTCCTGTCGGGCACGCGACCCAAAGGTGCAGGAACTTGGTACCTGGAATGGACTTCGCCTTCGCCAACTTCCGCGCGAAATCCTCAGGAAACGCAATCGATGCGGTCGCAGCATAGGGAATCCGGTGTTCCGCCAGAATGCCTACGATGTCCTTCTTGGGTTCTTGTTTAGGAGAAGGCCAAGGTGTCGTCGTGGTCCATGCACCATAGGGCGTAGCCGAGGAGCGCTGAATACCCGTATTCATGTAGGCTTCGTTGTCGTAGCAAACGTAAATGATGTTGTCATTGCGTTCGACGGTTCCCGACAACGCCTGCAAGCCAATATCGAAAGTTCCGCCGTCACCTGCCCAGGCCAGCACGTTCACGTCGCTTTGCCCCTGAGCGTCCAACCCGGCGCGGACACCGGCGGCGGAAATCGCTGCCGTCGCGAACGCAACATTCATCACGGGTACTTTCACGGCGCTGAATGGATAAGAGCCGACACAGACGGCAAAACAGCAAGCGGGGATCACGACGATCGTCTTTTCCCCAAGCGTTTTCAGGGCAATGCGCATGCCCAGCGCAGCGCCGCAGCCGGGACACGCCAGGTGTCCTGAGCGCAGATACTCCTCATCACCCAAGTGGAGCGTTCGCGGATCGTATGCGTTCGCCTGTATCGTAGCCATCGTGTTGCCTCATTGCACCGCAATCAAGACGGAATCCGGTTCTTTCTCGGGCAAGGTATCCCACCACGTCACCGGCTCCGTCAGCCTGTTCTGCCACGCCAGCAACATAATTTCACTAATATCTTCCGGGGTAACATCGCGACCTCCCAAACCGGCAATGACGCCTTTGACTTGAGGAGCCTGGGAAGCGTCGAATAGGGCGGACTTGATCTCCTGGTGATAGATCCCGTGGTGTCCAAACGAGCAATCGCGGTCCAGCACAATCACCTGTTTCTTTCCGGCAAGAGCGATCCGCAAGGCCGCCGCCGGGAACGGCCTGAAAACCCGCAACCTGACCAGGCCGGCGGGGATGCCGCGGACGCGAAGGTCGTCGATGGCAACACGCGCAGTACGCGCAATCGTGCTGCTGGCAACAAACACAATCTCAGCGTCCCTATTTTGGTACTCTTCGATCAACCCATAGCTTCGTCCTGTCATCGCCTGCCAACGCTCGTCCGCGTTGCGCCATTCGCCAAGCGCGTGTTCATGGGCGACTGCTATCTTGCGGCGAAACTCCATGTAATGGTCTTCATCTGTAACTGGACTCACCAGGGTTGGCCGTGCCAGATCAAGCCGGTGCGGGAGTTCGAATGGACTCAAAAATCTGTCCACCACATCTTGTTCGGGTAAATCAATATCTTCGTAGGTGTGCGACAGAAAGAAAGCATCGAGCATCACCATGGAAGGAAGCAGCGTTCGCTGTGACACCTCGTAGGCTTGCACGACGGTATCGAACACTTCTTGAGCGGAAGCACAGTAGATCTGCATCCATCCCGTGTCGCGCTGAGACAGCGAATCCGTGTGGTCCGCAAACAGATTCCAGCCGGGACCGAGCGCACGGTTGCAATTGACCATAACGATGGGCAGGCGCGCTGCCGCGGCCCAATGCAACATCTCATGCATAAAGGCCAGGCCATGAGAAGAAGTCGCGGTAAAGACCCTTGCTCCAACCGAAGCAGCTCCGATGCAACCAGCCATGGCCGAGTGTTCCGATTCGACTTTCATAAACCTCGCTTCGAGTTGGCCCGTGGCCACCATATCGGCGAGCTCTTCAATGATCGATGTCTGGGGCGTAATCGGATAGGCGGAGATAACTTTCGGACGAACCATCTTAACCGCCCGCGCGACCGCACTATTCCCCTTCAGCACGGTTTTCATCGCTGCACCTCCCCCATGCTCATGGCGCTGCGCGGGCACTCCTCCACGCAGATGCCGCAGCCTTTGCAGTGCATGGAGTCGATCGTGAGACCACCATTGTGCGGTTCGCGATGAACGGCAATATCAGGGCACCAGTAATAGCAGTTCAGGCATTCGTTGCATGTACCGCAAGAGAGACAGCGGCGTGCCTCGCTCCGAGCCTCTTGCAACTCGAATCCCTGCACGATCTCATCGAAGGTTGTGGGCGCTAGTCTGTGCTGAATTGTGGTTATCGCAGGCCGCGGTTGCGCATGGAAATATGCGGGATTCAGGAGCTCGGCTGCCGCGACTTTCTTAACATTGACGTTGCGCCCCCACAGGCGCCGCAGGTCGGGTAGCTCCGGTTGGCGGTTTCCAGTTCGCAAGTAGCTATCCACCGAAGCCGCCACCTGTAGCCCATGGCCAACAGCGGCGGCCACTGTGCCCTGGCCGGTAGCGACATCGCCGGCGAAGAAATATCCTTCGTAGTTCTCGTTTTCCTTCCGAACAAAGCTCAAGTCGGGAAGTTCTCCGGTCGCGACAATTACTCCCGATACCTCAATGCGAAATTTCTCGTTCGGGATCGCAACCGGCGTTCGCCGCCCCGACGAGTCCGGGTTCCCGAGTTTCATCTTCTGACAATCGAGCGCAATGAGATCTCCATTCTGTGTAACGACCTGCGCTGGAGTTGCCAGAAACTGAAATTTGACGCCCTCCTTCTTGGCCTCTTCGACTTCCGAAGAGATCGCGGGCATTTCCTTCTCGGTGCGGCGATATACAACAATTGGCTTTACTCCCAATCGCAGGACGGAGCGGGCCACATCAATGGCCGTATTCCCGCCGCCGATCACGGCAACGACGCGGGGGAGTTTCGGCGCCTCGCCACCAAGAATGCTTTCCAGCAGATCTACGCCGCTGTAGACGTTGGGATGATCGGCTCCGGGCACATCGAGGGCGCGCGACTTGTGCAAACCTACGGCCACGATCACCGCGTGAAATTGATTCTGTAAACTGTCGATCGTGATGTCGCGGCCGACCCGCGTATTCGGTCGAAACTTCACTCCCACACGCTCTGCCAGCGCAATCTCGCGGTCGAGCGTAGTTTTGGGCAATCGATAATCGGGGATTCCAGTACGCAGGTATCCGCCCGGCTTCGGTTTGTCATCAAAAACCTGCACTTCATGGCCCTTCAGAGTCAAAGCATAGGCGGCAGAGATTCCCGCAGGGCCAGCTCCGATTACGGCCACCGTTTTCCCACTTTTTGAACTCGGCCTTAACTCCATGTCCGTAACGTCAGCAAGAGAGTAGTCTCCCAGGAAGCGTTCCAGCATGTGCACCGCAATGCTTCCACCGAAACCATCGCGGTTACAATGAGATTCACAGAAGTGCGGGCAAACACGCCCAAGAGTCGCTGGTATGGGATTGGTTGTGCGCAACAGCTTAGCCGCACCGGCAACATCCGACTTAGCGAGCAACAAAAGCACCTTCGAAATATCATTGCCTGCGGGGCATAGTTCCGAACAAGGAGGAAGCTTGTCCTCATATCGCGGTGCTATGGATTTCCAGGAACCGGTATTGATCGCCGTGGTGGACTGGTCCGATAACGCAACCTCTGCAAGCTCATCCAACCAGCATGGTTCGAGCGTTGCCATGACCATACCTCCGTCCCGCCCATGAATCTCTATGCTGGATTTCGCGGGCGCCATCCATGGCCGCAGCCACGTTTTCTTCCGGGTTGACCGGCACGGCGTGGCGAACTGCAAGGGCAAGATTGTTTAGGTCAGCAAGATTCTGGAATCGGGTGAGAGCTCCCACCATTGCGGTATTGACGATAGGCACGGTGGCTGAACCGAGCTTGTGCCGACGGCTGATTGCAACTGCATCCACCGTACAAACGTCGAATTGCTGAAGTTCAGGAAAGTCTTTCGGCGGCAACGGAGAATTGATTAGGATCCAACCGCTCGGTTTTAGGCCGGCGACAATGCTGCCTAGGTTTAGCTTCAGCAGACCTTGGTCGAGAATCAGAAGGCCGTCGGGTTGATAGACCTTCGAGCGAACCATGATGGGATCCCGGTCCAAGCGCAGGAAAGCTGTTACCGGGGCGCCACGCCGCTCCGAACCAAACGCGGGAAACGCCTGCACATGCATGCCCTCACGAAACGCCGCTTCCGCCAGGATTTCAGAAGCGATGACACCACCCTGACCACCGCGACCATGAATGCGAATCTCGATCATGTCACATTCCTTTGTGGCCCGAACTCGTACAAGGACCACGTCGCTCTCCCGCCCAACTAACTCTGCAGAACCCGTTTCTGGACCGCAACCAGAAGCGCCCTTCAAACTCGCGAGGCTACGACCCACCCGCCGCTGCAGAGGCCAAAGCACTCCCGGCATTGACTACATTGATCACGGAAACCGTCGATCAGCGCGGGTCTCCGGTCAATGCCTCTTCCTTTGAAGTAAAGCGCATTCTCCTTTTTGACCTCAGCGCAATACCGGACACACTGTCCGCAGAGACTGCAATCGGTCATCCCAGGCTGGAAACGCGATTTGGCGACACCGTATTCATCGGCGTACTGCTGCCAGGCTGGCCAGAGGAGTTCGATGATCATCTTGCGAATACGCATTACCTTTTCGGAATCTGTCTGAACGCTTAGGCCCTCCTCCACTGGAAAAAGGCAGGAAGCTACCAGTCGAACGCGTCCATGCTTCACGATCTCGACCATGCACATGCGGCAGGCCCCATAGGGTTCAAGTTTGTCATCGCTGCAAAGGGTGGGGATCTTGATTCCAGCCGCCTTCGCAGCTTGCAGGATGGTGGCACCTTTGGGGGCCTGCACCGACTTGCCATTGATTTCCAGCGTTACCTGTTCCATATCGATCTCCCTTTATGCCCTGGTTTCAATCTGCAGTTGGGGAATTGAAATCGGCCGCAGCACCACCGCCGCCGGTCGCTTAATCACAGCGCGGTACTTGTCCGGACACGCGGTGTAGCAGGCACCGCACTTGATGCACTTTTCCTGCACGATCGTGTACGTGCCAGCATCGACCTTCTGAATCGCATCCACCGCACAGGCGCGGGCGCAGGCTCCGCAGGCACTGGTACATTTCTCCTGGTCAATCTCGTAGGCGATCAGCGCCGCGCAGACTCCGGCGGGACAGCGTTTCTCACGAATGTGGGCCTCATACTCGTCGCGAAAATGCCGGATCGTGCTGCGAACGGGATTGGGTGCAGTTCTCCCGAGGGCGCAGAGGGAGGCCATCTCCATGAACTCCGATAACTCTTCCAGGAGCTCAATGTCTCCTTCCTTGCCGTCGCCTGCGGTGATGCGGTCAAGAATCCTCAACATCTGCCGCAGACCCTCCCGGCAAGGGACACACTTTCCGCACGATTCGTGAGCTAGAAAGTTGACGTAGTAGCGGGCGGTGTCGACCATGCACGTGTCCTCGTCCATGACGATCATGCCGCCGGAACCCATCATGGATCCGGCCGCCTCGAGTTTGTCGAAATCGACCTGGAGATCCAGGAAGGATTCGGGAAGCACGCCCCCGGACGGGCCGCCAGTCTGCACGGCTTTGAATTTCTTCCCTGCGGGCACGCCGCCGCCAATTTTGAAAACGATGTCGCGGAGCGTGATCCCCATGGGGACCTCTACCAGTCCGCTGTTCTTAACCCGGCCCACCAGCGAGAATATCTTGGTCCCTTTGCTGCCCTTGGTTCCCATGGTGCGAAACCAGTCGGCACCACGGTTGATGATGAAAGGAACATTGGCCCAGGTTTCAACATTATTCAGACACGTAGGTCTTCCCCAGAGACCTTTCTCGGAGGTATGGACATATTTTGGTCTTGGCTCGCCCACGTGCCCTTCGATCGCACTCATCAGAGCCGTGGACTCACCTGAAACGAACGCACCGGCGCCGCGATGGATTTTCACGTCGAAGGAGAATCCCGAACCCAGAATGTCCGGGCCGAGCAGTCCATACTCCCGGGCTTGTTCGATAGCTCGTTGTAAGTGCTTGCGCGCCATCGGGTATTCCTGGCGCACATAGATATATCCCTCGGAAGCGCCGATGGCGTAAGCCCCGATGATGAGGCCTTCGAGAACGCTGTGGGGATTGCCTTCCAGGAGGCTGCGGTCCATGTAAGCGCCCGGGTCTCCTTCATCTCCATTGACCACCACATATTTGGGAAGGCCAGGGGCCTTACGAGTTATTTCCCACTTCACGCCAGCGGGAAATCCGGCGCCGCCGCGCCCACGAAGATCTGCTTTCTTGACCTCATCCAGCACCGCTTCCGGACGCATTTCCGTCAGCGCCTTTGCCAGAGCCGAGTAACCGCCAACGGCGATGTAATCGTCGATGCTGGTGGCGTCAATGAGCACATTATTTTCCAGCAAGATGCGTTTCTGATGCTTGTAAAATGGGATGTCCTCGGCCCGGGTCACGCGCTTGCCGCTTTCCTCGTCACGGTAAAGAAGAGAGTCGATCACGCCATCTCCGAGAACAGTTTTGTCCAGAATGAGCGGTACATCTTTTGCCTTGGCATCCAGATAGCAGATTCCCTTCGGCTGGATCACCACCACCGGTCCGCGCTCGCAGAAACCGTGGCACCCGGTGCGACGTAACCCGACCTTGTATCCAATGCCGCGCTCATCGATTTCCTTCTGGAAGTTGTCGGCCAGTGCCTCAGCACCGTAAGCGCAGCAGCCGGTCCCGGTGCACACGGTGATCCAAACGGGTTTGGCTCGCCGTTCGAGCAGAATTCTCTTCTTCAGCGCGGCAATCTCGGCGGGAGTTCTCAGTGTCGGCATGGAATTGCCTCCTCTTTGTCCTGGTCAAGGGATTTGACGATCCTCGCCAAGCGATTTTTCGACGGTTGGTGGTAGTAGTCCTTGTCAATCTGCACCACCGGTGCCAAGGCACAGCACCCCAGGCAATGTACGGTCTCCAGAGTGAACTGCTGCTGGCTATCGGTCTGTCCCGCCTGGATACCCAGAACTGCGGAAACCCGCAGAAGCATCTCCTGCGCCCCTCGCACATGGCATGCCGTGCCTGTACAGACCTGTACACAGTGGCGGCCTCGCGGCTCCAGGCTGAATGCTTCATAGAAGTTCACGATGGTGTGAATCTCCGCGGGAGCCACGTTAAGCCTGACCGCAATCCAGTGGATGATGTGTCGCGGAATCCAGTGGAGTTTCTCCTGCACATCAAGAAGAACCTGGATCAGCGCTCCCTTCTGGAAGTCGTACTTCTCCATGATGGAATCGGCGTCCAGCAGTTCGTTGCGGATGTCAAGGATTGCTCTCTCCTTCCTCTTGATCTGTCCGAGGCTTTCGGCATGGTACTTGGCCTCAGATTCCAGATAGGAGAGTTCGTCAAGGAGTTCCCGCTTGTCGAGTCCGAGAGAGTATGCCTCACCCAAAACACCTAGTCCCCGGAGCACGATATCATTCTTGTTTTGGGGTGCGACCCTGGCTGTGTCCATCTCTTTCTTGCTAGGAGGTTTCTTCGCTGCCTTGCGGAGAACGCTCAGGCTCATGCCGCGACGGACCGACTCCAGAAGCTTTTCAGGCTCAAAGGGCTTGGTTAGAAGATCGAAGGCCCCGACTTTCATGGATTCCACGGCAGAATCGACCGTGCCGTGGCCAGTCACCACGATCGCCACTGCGGAAGGTGCAGCCGTGGCCAAATGCGTGAGAACCTCCAGGCCATTCATTCCGGGCATTCTCAGATCGACGAGCACAACGCTGGGATCCGCGGCTCGCACCAGGTCCAGACCCTGGTTCCCGTTTCGAGCCACTGCCGTGTGGTAGCCTCCCATCTCGAGGGTCTGCCGGCAACCCTCCGTGAAGGTTTCCTCGTCATCAATCACGACTACATCGAGGGGATAAGGAATTGGTTGCTGCGTCGTTATCGCGTTCATGGTCTCCATGAGATCTCCTCGGTTCCTCAGAGAGAGCGATCCACCGAGGTTCGGTTTCACGCCGTCTCCACAACTCCGACGTTCTTAGTAAAGGCAAGTTGCATGCCAACTCACGACCCAGTACTCGTATTAGGGAAGGCCGCGAAGAACGCGCACACAGCGTTGCATTTAGTGGAGTTGCAAAGAAGGATCGAGGCCAGACTGCCTGTGGGTGCCGGGTGATGAGCTAATTCCGCCGGTACATTTTGTAGCATCCAACGGCCAACCGGTACGAAAAGTACCGGGAGAGGTGAGGACCAGGCAATCAAAGCTGATGGACAGGTCGCGAAGCAGAAATCAACGGCTGGATTTCGCGGACGGCGGAACTCGATTCACGGTCCTCGATCCCCCATCTTGAGGAGTTTTTCGCGAAGCGTCTTGCGGTTGATCCCCAGGTATTCCGCCGTCTTGGTTTTGTTACCGCGGAATTGCTTGAGGGCTTTCAGAATCTCGTTCATTTCCTGACGAGCGAGTTGTCCTTCCTCGACGGTACCTCCGGCTAACAGGCCTTGGCTCTGTGAATTGTCTGCGCCATGGGGCAGATCGAGAGGCCCGATCGTGCTTCCATCGCAGGTCACTACCGCAAACTCCAAGGTATTGATCAGTTCGCGCACGTTGCCCGGCCATTCGTGCCTCTTCAGAAAGCGCATGGCCTCTTCCGAAACCGAGGGGACTGGCCGCTGCTTCTCGGTCGCCAGCTTCTTGAGGTAATAGGTCACCAGCGCAGGAATATCCTCCAGGCGGTCGCGGAGCGGGGGTACGTCGATATGAATAACGTTCAACCGGTAGTACAGGTCTTCACGGAACTTCCCCTCGTGGACGGCCGCCAGCAGATCGCGGTTGGTTGCGGAGAGAATGCGCACATCCACTTTCTTCTTCTGCGCACTTCCCACTCGGCAGAATTCCCGTTCCTGGACGACGCGGAGCAGACTTGCCTGCATTTGCGGGTTGATGTTGGCAATTTCGTCGAGCAGGAGCGTGCCGCGATCCGCCAGTTCGATCTTGCCCGCGGTCGACTCGACGGCGCCCGAAAACGCACCTTTCACGTGCCCGAACAGCTCACTTTCGAAAAGGCTTTCCACCAGGGCGCCACAATCTACCGTAACAAACGGCTTCTTGGATCTGCCGCTTAGACGGTGGATTGCCCGGGCAACGACCTCTTTGCCCACACCCGTTTCGCCGGTAATCAACACGGTGGAATCGCCGGGAGCAGCTTTGCGGATGAGCCGCACCACATTCTTCATCCCCTCGGACGATCCAATCATCTCCTCGGAAAGCATCTTTCGTTCGAGTTCCTCGCTGATACACGCGTACTCCAGCACTCTCCTCCGCGCCGTCACCGCCTTGCTGACAATCGCGGTGAGTGCCTCCGGCGTGAAGGGTTTGGGTAGATAGTTGTAGGCTCCGGACTTGACCGCCTCGACCGCCGAATCGATCGTGGCATAGCCGGTCATGATGATCACCATCAAGTTGGGAGAATCCTGTTTTAGCCTTCTCAGCACTTCCATCCCCGGCGGCCCGGGCATCCGGAGGTCCAGCAGAGCAACATCGAATGACTGGCAAAATGCGATGGCCAACGCCTGCTCGCCGTCTGCGGCCGAGGCGACGCTGAATCCAGTCTGTTCGAGCGCTTGCGCACAGGCAATACGCATGGACTCGTCATCATCGACGATCAAGACTTTTCCGCGGGCCGCCATCAATAGCTCCCCTCGGATGTTGGCAAAGAGATGGCAAAGGTTGTGCCCACCCCAACCGTGCTGGACACGTTGATGTCTCCATTGTGCTTATGGATTATGCCGTAACTGACGGAGAGTCCAAGCCCGGTTCCGTGTCCCACGCCCTTGGTCGTGAAGAAAGGATCGAAGACACGATCGATGTTTTCCGGTGGAATCCCACAGCCGGTATCGGAAATGCATATTTCGAGGTTTCCCTCGCCGTTCTGCCTGGTGGTGAGTGTGAGACGTCCTTTGCCGTTCATCGCATCGGCAGCGTTCAGGATGATATTCATGAAGACCTGTTGCAGTTGGGACCCATCCGCCAGAATCAGGGGCAGCCTAGAACTGTAATCCCGAACGATTTCGATATTGTGAAAAAGAAATTGTCCTTCGAACAGTTCAAGGGTCGTGTCCAAGAGACGATTTACATCCTGAGATTCCACCAGTGGCTCGCGCTGGCGGGCGAAGTCGAGTAGGTTTCTAACGATGGTGTGGCAGCGCTTGGTTTCCTTTTCGATACGTTCTAGGTTTTCCCGGATTCTGCCTTCCGCCGGCACCTGCTGCATGATCAGACGGCTGAAGAGGAGAATGCTGCCGAGCGGGTTGTTGATTTCATGCGCCACTCCGGCAGCGAGCTGCCCGACCATGGCCAGACGATCTGAACGCATCAACTTTTCATGAGTCTGGCGGCGGAGTTGCTGGTCGCGTTCTCGGATGGCAGAGGTCATCGCGTTGAAGGAATTGCGCAGGACCTCGATCTCGATCGGGGCTTGTGGGTCGGGTTCGAGGTCCCGCGGAGACACACCTGCGGCCAGCTTCTCGGTTGCAGCAATCAAGGAGTTCAGCGGCTTCATGATTGAACTCGACAACCCATAACTCATGAAGATAGCTAGGAGCACCGCAACCAGGGTCACGCCAAACAGAATCTCCACTGCCTGGTGTTCCGTCTTATTGAATTTGCGCTCGAGAAGTCCGAGGCCCACAGCGCCAATCACGGCGCCCTGCGGGTCGCGAATGGGTTCGTATGCAGTCAGGTACCAGTCATCCACCACATAACCAGGCCGAATCCAGCGTTCACCGCCGAGAAGGACATGCTTGTATACCTCCTCGGAGACGAGGGTGCCAAGGGCCCGTCCCCCTGAGGGTGTTGTAGCGCTGGTTGCAATCCGCTTGTCGCGGAGAAAAATGGAAACGATGGCGACGTCATGCCCATCGTATTGTTCTTCCCGATAAAGATTGCTTAGGATGCGATCGGTGATCGCATTCCGTCCGTTGAGCAGTTCAGCTCCGCAAAGCACGCCGAGAAGCTTCCCATCATCGCCCACCACCGGTACTGCTGCGGCCGCGAACAACCCGTCGGAGACGTTGCCATGCCGCTCCGAGCCGGCGTGGGGGGTTGAGACGATATCAATCCGTGCGCGCTCCACCAATTTGGGACTCTCTCTTGCCAGTTGATCGGCCGGAAACACGACCGTTGACGAGACCTCTTTACCCTGTCCGAGAACCTGTTCCACCATAGTTAAAATGCCAGCTACTTCAATTTTGTGTCCCTCGTTTTTCACTGGGAGGAGGGTCTGGCCATGCGCATCGGTCAGGATCAGGATGTCCAAACCTTCACTTTGGCGGATTGACTCCAGCGTGTCGGCCAAGCTCGCAGTATCGCCTCGCTCGATATGCTGCCGGAAGATGGACTGCTGTGCCATAAGGCGAACAGCATCCGTGACATGAGAGACATGCTGTCGATAGACTTCGAGCGCGGCACTCAGGTCAACGGCAAGAACATCTTGCACTTGCGGCAGGCTCCGGTGGATGAGCCCGACACCGAGCAAGGACCACACAATGCCGATAAGGAGAATCACTGCGACAAAAGAGAGAAGGATTCTGCCACGCAGTGTCAACTTGGACGACAGAACGGCCAGGCCACGCCTCGCGGCATTCTGCGACATCTCACGCTCTAGGCTGCGACGCAAGGGGGTGGTCTCCTTTCGGTGAATTGTCGTCCCGTCGTTGATGCCATCCTGCCGCAATTCAGGCATCACACACCCTGATGAAGCGACGACCCGACGGACGTTAGTCCTGACCGGCTTTGGCCTTCACTCACCGCCCTGGTCCGAACCGTGAGAACTGGGCAATTTGCGAAGGAAATGATCTCGTAGGCCCGATCGCGAAGATGGGTGGCCCAGGGTTCTCCCGGCCGTACCTCCATGACGATGAGGTCGGCTTTAATTTCTTCCGCTACCCAGAGAATACGAGCAGAGGGGTTTCTGCCCGTCTCAATGCGCAGCACCGGTTCGATGGCAAGATCGGCGCCCTCGGGAAGAAGATTGCTAAGAATCTGGCGATAGGACTTCAACCATTCATAATCAGGCTTCTTGGGTTCATCTTGTTCGACGACATGCAACAGCATGACTTGGGCTGCATGGTGGCTGGCGAGTGAGAGCGCATAATCCAAGCCACAATGAGATTCTTCCCGTAAATTCGTGAGATAGAGGATCTGCTTCAGTACGGGGCCCGATGAGTTGACGGTAACGTGCGGTCCCACGGTAAGGACGGGACATTTGCACTTGCGGAAGATTTCTTCCGCCACCGAGCCCAGGAGAAGCTTTTGGATCGTGGACTTGCCGCTCGTGCCAACCACGACCAAATCCATATGGTTTCGTCGAGCGATGTCCTCGATGACCTCCCAGACCTCGCCCTCGCGCACCGAGGTTTGGCAAGAAATGCCGTCGACCGTGGCCGCGATCGACTGCATCTCCTCTTCGGCGTTTCTCCGCACCTGTTCTTGGATTTGCGGATCTATTGCAGACGAGGTCAGATCAAGTGGGAGCGGTCGAGTTACATGTACCAGGTGGAGGGTGGAATGGAATCTTCGCAATATGGGTAGAACATAGGCCAGAGCCGACCGCGAAGAAAGCGAGAAATCAGTCGCGACCAAAACATTCTTCAAAGAGAGTTCGGTTGGAGTACTGAGCAATGGCATATTCCTCCCTTCCGCCCGAAGCCGGAAATGACAATCCTCAACGCGATTCCTCCCGCGGCCGTTATTGAGCGAGCTTCGGACCGCGTTGATCCGAGTTTCCGGTTCAGCGTTCGGGCGGCCAACACAAACCTCCGCGGCACTTCAGCGACCAAACTGGTTCTGGGGTTCGGGCCTTTATTGGGAGGCAGTTGCGGCGAAACAGCATTGCATCAACGAAGAATGCGACGAGCCTACGTCAGAGTGACGATTCAGCGCGAGAACAGTTCCGCCCGCGAGATTCCCAGCTTACGCATTTTGGAGTTGAGCGTGGTTCGCTTCATACCAAGCTCCACTGCGGCGCTGGCAACCACGCCGTTGGCCTCTCGGAGGGCTCGCAGAATGGCCTCTCTCTCCGCGACTGCGAGTGTCACGCCCTTAGCATTCTTGGTGGTGGCTGAGGCTACAGGATTCCTGAGCTCAGTGAGCGAAACATTCAACACTGGTCCGGGAGAGAGGATCACCGCCCTCTCGATTATGTTCTCCAATTCGCGGACATTCCCTGGCCAGTGCCAATGAGACAGAGCTCGCATCGTTTCGGCGGGAATTCGCTCGATGTGTCTGCCCATCCTTCGCGCATGTTTATTCAGAAAGAAGTGAACCAGCAATGGAATATCGCCGGCGCGCTCACGCAGGGGAGGTACGTGGACCGGAAAAACATTCAGCCGGTAAAACAAGTCTTGACGGAATTTTGCCTCCGCCACCATTTTGTCGAGATCACGGTTGGTTGCCACCACGAGTCGCACGTCCACGTGAATTGTGCGTGTCCCCCCCAGCCGTTCAAACTCCTGCTCTTGGAGCACGCGAAGAAGTTTAGGTTGGAGTTCAAGGGGGATGTCGCCGACTTCGTCCAACAACAGCGTGCCTTGGTTAGCCAGTTCAACCCGACCGACCTTTTGTGCAATGGCTCCGGTAAACGCCCCTTTTTCGTGGCCAAAGAGCTCGCTTTCCAGCAATCCAGTGGGAATCGCCGCGCAATTCAGTTTCACCAGGGTGCGGTCACGGCGGCGGCTGAGATCGTGAATTGCGCGGGCGATCAGTTCTTTACCGGTGCCGGTCTCTCCCAGAATTAGCACGGTTGAATCCGTGCGGGCGACAGTACGCACTTGCTCCAAGACCCGCTTCAACGCAGGACTTTCACCCACGATCTCATCGAAGTTGTATTCGGTTTGAATCTCAGCTTCAAGATAGCCTTTTTCTTCCGCAAGTCGGTCTTTGAGTTCCCCAATCTGACGAAATGCCAGGGCGTTATCTACCGCGATGGCCACCTGGATTGCGACCTGACTGAGCAGAGCTACGTCATCTTGCGTGAAGCCGGACTCGCGGACGCTGCCCACGTTGAGGGTTCCCAACATCCGCTCTCGTCCCTGAAGTGGTAACCAGCACCCGGAGAGGATTCCGTCCTTGAGCAAAAGTTCTGTCGCTTTTGATGGGAAGTCACCTATGTCCAGACGATTCACTAACAGTGGTTTTCCGGTGCTAAAGGCTCTCCCGGCCTCCGAACCTTCAAGGGGAAAAACGATATCCTGCCGAATCGCACCTGGACCCCGGGGGAAATCGACGGCATGCAGCCGGAACCGATGCGATCCAGGATCGTAAAGACAGAGACTCGAATAATCGAGCCGCATAACCCGCCGTATGCAGCCAGAAATCTGTGCGAGGAGCTCCTGAAGATCCAGCGCGCGCACCAGGGTGTTGTTGATCTCCAGCAGGAGCTTGAGCCGTTCATGTTCTTGGGACAGCTGCTCCTGACAGGTATTTTCGGTCGCACAGGTTTCGAGGTTGTTGTGATCGTTCAACCCATTATTCTACGGCGTCGGGCGGCGCGTCGTCACTCTGACGAGATCCAATCGTTTGGCAATGAGAGTCGGTTGAAACCAACCCACCAGCCAAGTCCGCTACCAGCAAAGCCTGATTTGCCAATGGGTTGCGCAGGCGCTGGGTCTGACGTCTTTGGTTCGGGAAATGCAGTGAATCAGAGCGGAGCGAGCGCCGGTTGGAGAACGGAGGGTTTATGGACAGACTGGTAGGCATCCTTGATTTGCTTTTTGGTTGTCGTCACAAGCACCTGAGCCGGGTTTTCACCATCGATCAGCGGACGTATCGGGTGTGCTGTGACTGTGGGACAAGGTTTAAGTATTCGCTGGCGAGCATGTCCATGGAAGCTCGTCTTCCGCGGGATCCCATGTTGACTTCGCTTCGCATTGCCTGAGGTGGGAGGGGGCCATGCTTACGCACGAGGTTGTGGAGGACAAAGAACGAGTTCAGACGGCAGTAAAGGAACCCTTGAGGCCGATAGTGGTACGGCCTCCGGCTCCAATTCCGACGATTCGCTATGCAGACCTGTTCGCGGACATCCTGTTGGAGGCGGGTGGCGGCCAGCGCAAGAGAAGAACCTGGGCAACCATCTCTTCTTTCATTCTGCAATGCCTTCTGATTGGCGTTTTGATCTCGGTTCCGCTGTGGTTCACCGATAGCTTGCCGACGCAGCAACTTGTGACCTTTCTCGAAGCTCCCCCACCGCCGCCTCCGCCGCCACCTGCGGCCGCCGCTTCGGCCGTGGTAAAGGCAGTGAAGGTGGCGAGTGAAATGGTGAACGGGCAACTGCGTACTCCCAGCAGAATCCCGGCAAGAGTTCAGATGATTAAGGAAGACGAGGCGCCACCAGCCATCACCGGCGGAATACCGGGCGGCGTGCCGGGCGGTATACCCGGCGGGCAGTTAGGGGGAGTCATCGGCGGGATTCTGAGATCAAGTTCCACGCCGGCAGCCGTACCCAAGCTGGTTACGCCAACTCCCACAGTTCAACGTGTGCGCGTTTCGCAAGGTGTGACGCAAGGCATGCTGATCTACCGGCCTGAGCCGCCGTATCCGCGATTGGCTCAGCAGGCGCGCGTTCAAGGCGTGGTGGTGCTGAGGGCAATCATCGCCAAGGACGGGACGATTCAGAATTTGCAATTCGTGAGTGGGCACCCGCTGCTGTCGCTGGCAGCAATCAACGCGGTAAAGCAATGGCGCTACAAACCCTATCTTCTGAACGGACAACCGGTGGAAGTTGAAACCACCGTCACTGTTAATTTCGCGTTACAGATGTAGGTGGGCAGACCGATGTACAAGGGGTGAAGCAATGCTGAGAATTACCGTCGCAGAAAAAGATAACCTCACGAACTTCCGACTCGAAGGCAGGCTGCAAGGCGATTGGGTTAAGGAATTGCAACGATGCTGGATCTGGATCTACGCCAGGAACGTTAACCCACGCCATCAGTTCTCGATTGATCTCAGCAATGTCAACTTCGTGGATGAGAGCGGCAAGGCCCTCCTCACACGCATGGCATCGCAAAATGCAAAGTTGCAGGCTACCAGCCCGATGATGACCTCGCTAATACAAGAAATCAACGAACTTTCGGCGGCTCAAGCGTGCGCTCTGACGATCAGAGGCTGAGAGAAATGCTGAGTAAATGCAGTAACCCATCCTGTTCCACCACGTTTCTCCATCTGAATGAAGGCCGACTTTATTGTTTCGAAACGAATCGGACCTCCAGATCGGCGAGCGTCCGACAAGCCGAGTACTTCTGGCTTTGTGATCGCTGCTGTTCTGCGATGACATTACGCGTTCACCACGGTGCGGAAGTAGTCCCAGTTCTCCGAAAGGACCAGGCTTATCGGCACCGATTCCTCGGCATCACCAACCTTCATGACGGCATCAACAGTTAGCGCGGAATTGACGCCCAGCGGCAGGCCGGTCCCGCGGAAGGTTGCTTCATTAGGACTGCGACTCGGCCGCCTTTGTCCGAAAAGAGTCCACCTTTGAGGACGACGTGCCTCACAGAACTGGAGCCGATGATCCGGCGGCTGGCAAGAAGAGCTTTTTGGTCGGCTTCGCCCAGAGAAATCATGGATAGCGTACACGGTCGTCCTCAACTGAAGACAAGCGAGTTCAGGATTCTTACCCGCAGCCATACGCCGGGCTTCCGCCATCCACCGCAGTTTTCAGACTTCAGAAGCATCGTCCTAGGCGTGTTCATTCCTGTGCTGGCGCAGCGCTCGAACCCGAACCGGTGTCACTTGCCGTATCGTCGGCAAACAGGGAACTATGTTCTTGGTCGCAAAATCACTTCACGCTAATACCCAGGTCGCTTGAGTCTATGAATGCCGGGCGACCCACACAGCGGGAGTAAGGTCTGGAAGGCACCTGATCGGGAGATCGGCAAGCCCGGGGAGAATCGTGGAAAAGTAATCGCGCACCGGGACTTGCAGCCGACGGCAGCTTTCCACGACCGAGAGAATCGCCGCAAGGGTTGCTCGGCGCATTCGAGCGCGAAACCGGAGGATTTATGGGTGAGGGACTGTTTTCGCCGTGGCATATTCTGTTGATTATTGGCATCGCGCTGCTGCTGTTCGGACCGAGTAAATTTGCCGACTTAGGCAAAGGGCTGGGAGAAGGCATCCGGAATTTCAAGTCCTCGATGAAAGAGAAAGACGAAAAGGAAAAAGAGCCGCCCAAACCCCAATCGGGGTCTACCACGTAACGTTTCTTGATTCCCGCCCACCGCTCTGCCGGAATATAACCCGAGAACGAATCTGCTCCGTTGCGCGAGCGTGCTCGCGCAACATCCGAATAAAAGCGCCACTGGCAATGCCACTGGAACACGTTCGACACCGGGGGCGTCTGTCCCGCCTGCCTGCACCAATGGACTTCGACTCAATGCCTTTCGTGTAGCCGATGGTCGCAGCACTCCGATTGGTACGCAGACTGACACACCCGGAGCATCGGTTTAGAATAGGCATCAGTACGAAAGCAGCGCTGCCGTGACTAACGACACCGTCACAATCTCACCGGGTCCGCGCTTTCGATCCGCCATGGTGTTGGCCATCGTTGCGGATGCACTCCAAGTCGTCGTTTTTCCGTTATTCGTCGAAGGCGCTTTATCGCCCGCTGACGACATACTCGATTTCGGTGTCGCAGCCGTGTTGGTTCACCTTCTTGGCTGGCACTGGGAATTTCTGCCATCGTTTCTTGCCAAGCTCGTGCCCGGCGTCGATCTAGTTCCTTTCTGGACGATGGCGGTTGCAAACGTCTATCGGAAATCGAAGCGGATTGCGGTCGCCGCAGAGGAAAGTCGTGAGCAGCACCCGGCGCTAAAAGACCCACAACATTCGTAAGCCGTGAATCAGATGGAGGTAAGGATGACAGGTTCCAAGGACGGCCTCAAAGACCGCCTTGCCCGCTATCGCCAGATCAAAGATCAGCGTGATGGGGAGGAAGTCCGAGCGAATTAGACGGAGGTTCAGTGTGCGAACAAGCGACGTTGCAGCTACAGAGATCGCACAGAAGTTTGCAAAGGCCATCACTGCACATGGACTTGCCCATTTGTCCCTGTGGTTCCGCGTAAGCCGGAAACCATATCTCGGAATCCGCGGGCGCGCCCATCGTGGTACCCCAGATGGAAACCCCGGGTTTGCCCAGGCCCTGCATTCCTTGTAAAGCAACCATCACGCGCGCCCATTCGGTGCCATAAGCGGTGCGGCAGGCGCCACCCTCGCCACCTCGGCAACCGCTGCTCAGACAGGTTCTCTTGGATGCCCACTCTCTGGCCAGCGCTCGGATCTTACGCGCCGGAATACCGGACTCCTTTTCCGCCCATTCCGGGGTCTTGGCCACGCCGTTATCGCTGAGACCCAGAATGTACTGCTTGAACTCATCGAATCCGATAGTCCTTTCCGCAACATACTGTTTGTCATACCGGCCCTCGGTGATCCATACGTGCGCAATTGCCATCGCCAGCGCCGTATCGGAGCCCGGCCGCGGAGGCAGCCAAGTGCCGTCCATGGCGGCGGCCGTGTAATTGAAGAACGGGTCGATAAAAACCGTTTTGATTCCTTTTTCCTTCAACCAAACGCGCCAAATCGCCGATTCCTGCCCACCGTATGTGCCGCGAGTAGTGTCCGGGTCGTTGGACCAGAAAACAATCATCTCGGTATGCTTCAGGGCATCTTCCAGTAAGTCGAATTGTTCGGGCATACCCAGACGCCAATAGAAACCGTAGCTGTGAGTCGCTCCCCAGTGCCAGCCCTCCCAACTATCCGGGTTGTCCAGAACCGGCGTGTAATTGAGCATATTCATGAAGCGCGCAACCGGATGCGGCGTTCCCAACCCAACTGAACCCAACCCAACTGAAGATTGACGGATTACATGCAATCTGGTATACGTCCGCTTGTGAGTAATTTGCTTCGAATCACGTACGATAAATTTTCTATGGAATTTTCTTGCTATGCACAAAGTTGTTGCGAGCGCTGAAGAAGCGATTCAAGACGTGTTTGACGGCGCCACCGTCATGGTCGGCGGATTTGGTTTGTGCGGGATGCCGGAGAACCTGATCCGCGCTCTCGCCCGCAAGGGCGTCAAGAACCTCACCACCATCAGCAACAACGTCGGCATCGATGACGTCGGCATGGGGCTGCTTCTGGCCAACGGCCAGATCCGGCGGCACATCGGAACCTACGTCGGCGAAAATAAACTGCTCGAAAAGATGGTGCTGAGCGGCACCTTGCAACTCGACCTCGTTCCTCAAGGAACGTTTGCCGAGCGGATTCGCGCCGGGGGCGCGGGCATTCCCGCGTTCTATACGCCGACCGGTGTTGGGACGGTAGTTGCCGAGGGCAAGGAGGCGCGCGAGTTCGACGGCCGCACCTATATCATGGAGCGCGCACTGAAAGCCGACTTCGCCTTCGTTAAGGCCTGGAAGGGCGACAAGTGGGGCAACCTCGTCTATCGCAAAACCGCGCAGA
>OCTA010000892.1_pt1 | contig 27898 bp, 23 predicted proteins | sample 1538991 | NCBI WGS metagenome assembly OCTA01 (sample SAMEA3539302, study PRJEB22396) | soil metagenome | biome: tundra; feature: field; material: soil | place: USA | collected 2010-05 | depth 0.15 m | reverse complement strand
CCTGGATGCGCTGGAAATGGCGCTCCTTGAAGCGGGCCGTTTCAAAATTGCGCCAAATCGGGTCGTAGCCGATGATGTTGACCCCACGGCGCATCTGCTTGATCTGGTCGAACGGGTCCACGGCTGTTCCGGCCGCCGGCTGCGCTCCCAATCCGCCCCCAACCAGGGCGGCGAGTGCCAGCAGTCGCGGCAATGCGCGGAGAATGCTCATGCGCACGATTCTCCCATATCTCGCCTTCATTCACCATATGGTCGTTGAAACTAAACGACTTAGCTGGATCCTGAAAAAGCCCGAAAACCGCTTGCTGACGCGCGCGGCTCGGAAACGCGAAGATCGATAGTTCCAAAGGGCATGGCAACGGAAACCGAAACCCGTTGACACGCATCTCTATTAGGCTCAAGCTGTAGATGGGTGGAGGTAGCGTATGAGAAGGATTTGGGTTGCAGTATTGGCCGTAGCCTTCCTGGTTGGCGCGGTGGCGCCGGCGTCGGGTCAGGTCGGGTCGGTTGCTCCCGTGACCCCGTCGAAATCGGGAATGGTGTCTTACATCCAGGGCGCGGTGTACGTCGACGATAAGTTGATTCCGGATCCGATCGTCGCTCAGTTTCCTTACATGAAGGAAGGCGGGAATCTCCGTACCACCGAGGGTAGAGCCGAAGTGGTCATGAATCCCGGGCTGATGATGCGCGTGGGCGAGAACAGTACGCTACGCATGATCACCAACCGCTTTATCGATACGCGCGTGGAGCTGGTTCAGGGCGCGACGACGGTCTCACTCCTCGAAGTGGACAAGGACAACAGCTTCACGCTGGTCTGCAAGGACGCCACGGTGGTCATCGCCAAGGCCGGTTTCTACCACTTCTACGCCGAACCGGCCGGGATCAGGGTATTTTCGGGCGAAGCCCGGGTCCAAATGGGCGACCAGAGTATCGAGGTTTCCGCCGGCAAGATGCTGGAGTTTGGCGGCGGGAAGGCCTCCGTTCAGAAATTCGACAAAGATTCGACTGACGCCCTGGACCGCTGGAGTGGCCGGCGCGGCGAGTTGGTGTCCGCTGCCAACGCTTCCGCCGCGAGGGATTGCGACAACAGCTTTACGAACTACAGCGGCAGCTTTGTTGCCGGGAACCCGTGCCGTGGAAACTGGAACTGGAATCCGTATTATTCCATGTGGACTTACATTCCGTACATGAGTAGATATTGCGATCCGTTCTGGGGGTATTGCTATTACAATCCGACGGGTGTTTGGAATTACTATTACCGGCCGCAGCCCGTTTACACCAATGTCGGTGGAGGCGGAATACCATCGAGGGGTACGCCATCGTATCAGACCATGGCGCCGACCTCCAGCGGAAACTCGGGCGCGGTAGCGGCGTCATCGGTGGCGATGTCGTCGCCGGGCGCCGGGAGTGGATCGAGCGCGGCGGCTGCGGCCGCATCCTCCGAAGTCGGACGCGGCTCCGCCGCCGGCTCGGGCCACGGCAAGTAAGCACGGCCGAATACGAGACATTGGGCCGGGGTGCAGTGCCTCCCGGCCCTTCTCTTTTTGGTGGGACGATCTTAGACTGGGGGAGCGAACTCATGGCACGCTGAGCTTCGTTTGAGCCTGCCCGATGAAGACTCCCGGATATCGGGTTGACAAGGACCGCAGGCAATTGCATCATAGAAAACGTGTATAGCCATGCGCTTACCCGAAATTGTGCAGCGTGTCGTTTCGGGCTGCTGGCGACGTTGAGCCTGCTTTGCTCCTACAGTCAAGCCCCTGCCGGCTCTAATCAGACGACCCCTGAAGTTGTGGCGAACGACGTGCCGGTAGCGTTCAAGTCTGGGACCAACCTCGTACAAGTGCCTGTTGTCGCGCGGGACAGCAGGGGTCAGATAATAGGGAACCTCGATGCGCAGGATTTTCTGTTGTTCGACAACGGCAAGCCTCAACTGATCTCGCGATTCATCGTGGAGAGACATGCGGCCCGCGAGGACCTACAGACACGGACGCAGAACATTTTGGACCCCATGCATGGCGAGGTCGTGTCCGGCACGCTCCCAGACCGCTTCGTGACGTTCCTCATCAATGACATCAATGGCAATGACATCAATGGCGTGGGCAACACCTTCCTACAAGGACGGCTTGCCGTTGCCCGTTATCTTTCGTCGCTCCGTCCCACTGACCGCGCAGCCGCTTATTCGATGTCCGGTAACGTAGCGCTGGACTTCACGAATGACCTTGATCGATTGCGCGAGACTCTGTTTAAGATAGGTTACCAGAACCGGCCGTTGAGCAGTGCGTGCTATGAAGTAATGCCAGACAGCGCGATCGGCGCTGGACCAGCTCACGTCCGCGCGGAATGGGACTACAACCGGCAAACTGCGGATCGCGACCGCAGCGGTCAATTAACTCTGCTGAGGGATGTTGTTACAAAGCTGTCCGCGATGCCGGGCCGGCGTTCAATTATCCTCGTTTCCGGAAGCCTGTGTTTGCCGGAATGGCTCAGAGAAACCGAAAACGAACTCCTTGCGGGCGCGATCCGCGCGGGGGTTGTGATCGATAGTGTGGACCCCGCGCCCTTGAAGGGCGCCGCCGACCCACCTTCCGACGCTGATTTGGTGTTCAGTCTGACGTCCGGGACTGGCGGGGTCTACGTTCCCGCCAGCAACGACGTGGATGGTGCGCTCCGACGCGCCGACGCGGTACCCGAGTACGTATACCTCCTGGGCTTCTCGCCGAAAGACCTCAAGCTCGACGGCAAGTTCCACAACCTGCGAGTTGCACTGAAGAATCCTCGCGGCATCACCGTGCAGGCGCGCAATGGCTATTACGCTGCAGGTTACTCACCCGGCCCCGCCGAGCAGGTCAAACAACAGGTTGAGGAGACCTTTTTCTCGAGCGCGGAAATGAACGATCTTCCGATCCAGATTCAGACTCAGTTCTTAAGAGAGGGTGACGCCGACGCCGCTCTTTCGGTAATTGTGAAAGTGGATGGCAGCAAGCTTTCCTTCCGAAAACAAGACGGGAGGAACAGCGACGAACTCACCTTGGTGGCCGGGATCTTCGATGAGAACGGGAATTACGTTCAGGCTTATCAGAAGAGACTGGACATGCGGCTGCGCGATAGCACACTGGAGACATGGCGGAAATCCGGCGTCAGCATGAAGACCGACTTCAATGTGAGGCCCGGCAAGTACTTGGTGCGCGTAGTTGTAAGGGATGCCGGCGGCCAGTTGATCGCGGGAAGGAGTACCGGCGTGGATATTCCATGGTGAACACCACCGGGAGGACGATTTGGACTTGGGCTGTGGCGGCTTGTGCGCTGGCTGTGCCCATGGCCGCCGTCGGGCAAGATCAGACGCCGGGGGTTGGCGCTGGACAGACCGTTATCCGCACGGAGGTCCGCGAGGTGCTGGTGGAGGTGGCCGTCAGGGACAAGATGGGCCGCTCGCAGCGCGGCCTTACAGTGAAAGATTTCACAATTTGGGAGGACGGCAAGAAACAGGCCGTCACCAGCTTCTCGCCTATCTCGGCCGATTTGGGCGAATCGCCGAAATATCTCGTGCTCTATCTATCCGACGATGCGGACTCCGACACATGGAAGGCTGTTGCCCTTTTCGTCGAAGCAACTGCCGCGCCCGATCGCTACAGGGCGATTTTGACGTTTGGGTGGGACGGACCGCGGGTGTTACAGAACTTCACGACGAGCAGCGCCAAGCTGCAAAAAGCGATTGATGCTCGGCCGCTACCATCGAGGCGACCCTTCACTGTTGCGCCTTGCCGTGCAGTTGCACCTTCCGCTCCTGGATCGTCGGCTATTGGCGCCCAGCAGAGCCCTGGGTTCTGTAGTGAAACAGGGGTAGGCCTACCCGACTTTTCGGCATCTCTAAGACAAGTGGCTGATTCGATGGCTCCCGCTCCAGGACGGAAGGCCTTAGTGCTTCTTGGCATCCGCTGGCCGGCTTCAAAATCGGCCGTTGCGGCCTGTAATAAAGCAAATGTCGCCGTTTACGACGCCTCGCGGTACCTCACAGCGGACGCCCTTGTCCGAGCAACCGGCGGGGCTACGATGAGAACGTCCGGCGACATCGCGGAGAACCTGACCGTGATTGCCAGAGAGCAGGACGAGTACTACAGACTGGGCTATACCCCTCCCGATTCGCCCGATGGGAGCTGCCACCCGCTCCGCGTGAAGGTGGGTGTCAGCGGAGCCGACGTCCGCGCGCGGAATGAGTACTGCACGAAGAGAGAACTGACTATCACGGCGGGCGCGGGTGGCCTTGGCAATGCAGCCGTGCAGGCCGTCGCGCCGGGCCGCGGCGGTCTCCATGCCGACATGCGGCTGCCATATTTCCGCGCGGGTGCAAATCGGGCCACGGTTCACCTGGCCTTTGAGTTTGTGCCGGCGGGCGTGAGATTCCAAAAAGAAGGAGGCAAGCTCGTGTGCCAACTGAACGTGCTGGGGATCGCCTCCCGCCCGGATAGCGGAACGGCCGCGCGCTTCAGCGACACGGTCAGGCTCGAATTTGAGAATCAGCAGCAGGTTGACGCATTCGCCCGTACACCGTACCATTATGAAAACCAGTTCGCCATTGTGCCCGGAGAATACCTGTTCCGGATGGTGCTCGGCGCCGGGGAACAGGTTCTCGGAACGATGGAGGCGCCGTTTGGGGTAGGCTCCTGGGACCCGGCCAAGTTGGGCATCGGAAGCATTGTCCTGGGCAAGGAGGTCCACGCCGCCGCCGACCCGTCATCTGGGCCGCTACTCCTCGAAGGACGTGCTCCGCTTGTCGCCGGTGGTCTACAGACCGTGCCAACAGGCGCTAGCCGGTTCCCACGAACCGAACGTGTCTACTTCTATACCGAGGTTTACGACCCGTTGTTGGCTGCGAACAATCCGCCGGCCTTCAGCCTGCAGTTTCGAGTCCTCGACCTGGGGACGGGCGAAGTGAAGCAGGACTCCGGCATCACACGGGCTCCAACTTATGTGCAGTCAGGGAACTCCGTGGCGCCAGTCATTGGCGAGGTGCGGCTGCGAGAGCTACCGGCCGGATCGTACCGGCTGGAAGTGACGGTTCGCCACCCTTCCATGCCTGAAACGGCCGTCAGCACCGTCGATTTTGAACTGGATTAGAGGCCGGCCGGTTTTCGCATCTTGCGCGGCCATCGACAGGTGGGTTTCCCGCCGTAGCTCATGGCCTAGCCGGCCTTCGGGAGCGAGCGGGAGCGGCGGCATCGGTGGCGATGTCGGCGCCTAGCGGGAGTTTACAAGATATCGGCGAGTTTCGTGGCAAACCATTCCTGCTGAATGGTTTACAGGTGGTGTCGCGTATGACCTAACGGGTCGCAGGGTCTGAAATCGCTGGAGAGTGGCCGCCGAGTGTTCTTGGTGGCGACGCTCAGCATGCTTAGGTCATACCACTATTCGCCAAACAAATCAACAGGAAAATGTTTGTCAAGTCAACGAAAACTGGGATGGTGAGAAGAACGCAATAAATACAGTTGTTCAAAGGACAGCGGACTCGCGCCTAGCAACTGTGGAGCGAGGACGGTGGCAGGCGAAGGTTTTAGGTCACACAGATTGAAGCACAAGAAAACAGCGGCCTACCCGGTGGGCAGTTCGAGTTAAATGCCTATTTTTCAGCAGGATGTGGCACCCTGCAAATCGTGGGCCGAGGAGGCATGTCACAGATACCTGCCTATATCTTGTAAACTCCCGCTAGCGCCGGGAGTGGATCGAGTGCCGCCGCCGCGGCTGCATCCTCCGAAGTCGGACGCGGCTCCGCCGCCGGCGCAGGACACGGCAAGTAAGCGCGGCTGAATACGAAGAAATTGGGCCGGGGGCCGCAGGTTCCCCGGCCCTTCTCTTTTTGGTGGGGCGATGCTCGTGAGTCGAACCGAGGGCTGTTTACACCGTATTGCTCCAGCGTACGCTCTCGATGCCGCATCCCGTCTTTGACTCGCGTGCTATTGGTCATACGCACGGTAACAGCGCACATTCCGAATCTCAGCGCATGGCAAACCGGCTGTTGCTCCCGGCTGCGCCAGCTTACGGCCTCTTCTTAAACACAACGAGCAACGGACTTCTCTCTTCCGCCCAGTTCGTTTCCAGATGCTGCCGAACTGCGGCGGGGAAGTGTACGATCCATACTGGATCGGCAATCACCAACCGGCAACCCGATCGCTCGATTTCCGCAATCAAGGCCGGCGCCGAGGACGAATACACGGACACGCCAATGTGATACCACAACGGAATTGCGGGACCGGTTGCACCGCCATAAATCCGGCTCATTAATCCCAGCCCAGGTCCCCAGCACGGCGGCCTTGCCGAATGATCCTGCCGGACCGCGTCCGCGACGGCCGCGAGGCGTGCCGCGCTCACCTCGGACAATTGCACGCCATGCAGGTACGGGGGCAACTGGTCCGCGCCTGGCGGATTCCGGTCAAACCGGGCGGGCTCGAGAAACGAGAGTCGGACGTGGCGAACGCAGCATAATCCTCCAAAAACGAGAAAATAGACCGCGAGCCCCGTGCAGACGCCTCGCAGGGGGCGCAGCCATCCGTCGCCCAAATGAGGCGCGCAGATCATTCCGATCGCTGCCGCGCCGATTATCAGATAACTCCCGGTGAGGGTCTGAATCTCCTTGTTGGTCGAGACTAGAACACATGTCACCCCGAAAAACACAGCCACGGCGGCGCCCGCCAGCAGCAGCGGACTACGGAGGGTAACAAAACATGCCTTCAGCCCCTCTCGGCCGCTGGCTCGAATCGCGGAGGCCAAGAGCAGGGCGTAGGCGACTAAACCGAACCCGACGACCGCCGGTTGCACTGCCCCGATATAGTAGGAGGTGGGCGCCGTCAAATAGAATCCCGGCTTCGCGATGAGGCGTAATTGCAGGGCGCGGCCCCCGGGGCCTAGAAGAATATTCCTTACCCAGGCGGACACCGTGGTATGCGTCCAGAGCGTCTCGATAATGACGGGCGCCACGGCACAGGCAGCCAGCGCGACGAAAAACGCGGCGGCCTTCCCCCGGCTGATGGGGCCCCCGTGTACCCACAGAACCAGCCCGAAAAAGAAAACAACCCCCAAGTCGAGGACATGAAAATTAACTTTGTTCATCCCGCCCAGGATCAGGAGGAATGAAATGGCAAGCGCTCCGGCCGCGCTCAGCGATCGCCGGCGCACCATGGCGGCGCCCTTCAGTGTGATGGCAGTCAGGATCACCAGGCCGATCGAGTTGTACCACACAATCCCATGCTGCAGCGTAGAAGAAACCGTAGTGGCCAGTGCGATCAGGAGCGCCAGATAGAAGGACACCGCCGCTCTTGTGTACCACAAGATCAGCAGGAAGAGGGCGATACTGAGCAACAGATTCCCATAAGCCAGCGCCAGATACCGTTGGCCAAACAACAACTCGCTTCCACGCGCAGCCCAAAGACTCAAAGGCTGCAGTACTGAGGCAAAATCACGATACGGGCGCAACCCCGCGGCGAGATTGCCGGCGGCGGCTGTCATAATTGAATAATCGTAAAAGTTGCCGAGCTTGTTGTAGTTTTGCGCCCAGAAGAAAAACAGGAGCAGAACCGCTAGCAGGAACGCGCCGCCTTTGAACGCCCTCGAACCCGCAAACCGCGTTAGTTTGGAGTCTGGCTGGAATTGCGAACTCATACCGTCCCTCTCAGAAAAACCTGTGCAGGATGGCGAGCGCGCCTTCCTTAACTGCCGATCTGTGATGGCTGGAGCTCCTGGAACTCTGCAGCACGCTCGTCCTGTGCTGCAAATACCACTGGTAGCTCTGCCGGAACATGGCGTCGTTTGAATACCGGGGATTCCACCCCAACTCAGTGCACGCTTTTCGAACGTCGAAGTACATCGAGCGGCCGTACATCAGTGAGTGATAGTCGGCCAGAGGCGAAATCCCCAAGGAGGAAGAGACCTTCATGGCCGGAATAACCATCCACATCGGCAACGACTTCACTCGCGAGCCCGTCCCCGCGTGCCGGCAGAGGTTCTCGAGCACCTCACGCATGGTGCCGAACTCGGTTGCGCCGCAGTTATAAGTCTGCGGCCCGTCGACTTTACTGGCAAGAAGACACGCCTCAGCCAGGTCGTCCGCGTGAACAAACTGGTACATGTTCTTGCCGCCGTTCAACACCGGGATGTTCTTCCCCCGATAGATCCACTCAAACAAAATCTGAAAGATTCCCAGCCTGCCGTGTCCCATTATGGTCCGAGGCCGGATAATCGAAACATCCAACCTACGCCTGGCATATTCGTGGCAAAGCGCCTCCCCCGCAAGTTTCGCCTTGCCGTACTCCTCCATTGGATTGGGCACGGTCTCTTCAGTGACAGGATTGAACTTAGGAATCCCATAAATCGCGCTGGATGACGTGTAGACCACCTTCTTCACATTCTGAGCTGCACTAGCCTCCAGCGTGTTGCGTGTTCCCTCGCAATTCACGCTCCAGAACAAGCCCTTATCCTTTGCTAAGGGGACTTGAGCCACGTTGTGGAAAACAACATCTACACCCTCACAAGCGCGCGCAACTGCGACACGGTCGCAGATGTCGCCTTGAATCACTTCGTCGCCAGAGCTGGCGTCGTCGGGTCGATGGAGGTCGAAGATCCGGATGCCATAACCGTGTTGGCGCAACTTTCCGCATAGCAGGCTTCCGAAGTACCCGGCGCCCCCTGTTACCAGCGCTTTCAATGGCTCGACCTCAAAACCGGATTCCCCTGTCCAGACAGTACGTGATCGAACGCCGCATGCCTTCTTCCAGTGCGACCTTCGGCCTGTAGCCCAATTCCGCTTCCGCCTTCGCCACGCTGCAAGCAATGTTCTTGTTCATCTCGGAGAGCACGTGGATTTTCTGATTGTACAGACCGAGCGATTGCAGCGCGCCGTCCACCAGCATCGCCACCTCGCTCGCCACACCCGGAAGACGCATCCGTTTGTGCGCGACGGTGAAGTGGAACTCTTGTTCCAACAGCCGTTCCACCGTATCCACAATCTCATTCATCGAATACGGACGCCGGTCCGCGATCCAGTAGATCTCTCCGCGGGCGCGCTCCACAAAGGCCGCCAGAAGCAGTCCCTCGCAGAGATTATCCACGTACGCCATGGATCGCAGATTGTCGCCGGAGCCGACGATCGGCGCCTTTCCGGCGCGTATCATCGAGAAGAAGAGCGTCTGCCGTGGAGGCTGATCTACCCCGTAGAACCAGGGAGGCCGCACGATGACTGTTTCGATTTCACCCTTCTTTTCCGCTTCCCCGATCGCCAGTTCCATCTGCATCTTCGAGCGGCCGTAGTTCATGTACGGACGGTACGGTGAGGCTTCGTCGAACAGGTGACCAGTGTGCGGGTTCAGTCCGATCGGCGAATTGGACGAGACCATTACCACGCGCCGGACCCGCGCAGCCATCGCCGCGTTCAGTAGGTTCTTCGCGCCGCCCACGTTAACTTCGTAGAACTCTTTGGTGCGATTCGGGTGAATTATGCCCGCCGTGTGCAGCAGCACCGCGCCCTTTGCGGATTCGCAGAACTTCGCGCAATCCGCCGGGCTTCGCAGGTCGCCCTGCATGACCTCCGCGCCCATTGCGCGCAATTCGCCCGGGTCCTCGCTGGGAAGCGCCAGGCAGCGGAGGCGAAGGTCGCGCGGCAGATGCTGCATCAAGTCCAACTCAAGGCTGCGCTCGGCGATGACTCGCGTCAGGCGCTTCCCCAGCCAGCCTCGAGCGCCTGTGATGAGTATCTGATTGGTTTGAGTTTGCACGTTCTACAGACCATTGATAAAGTGGAGCGCATTACGTCGCGCAAACGCCATAATGCTTCCTTGAGGATTCACTCCAGGCGCGGTGCACAGCAGGCTCGCATCGTTGACGATCAAATTCCGGTGTCCGCGCACTTGCCCAAATGAATCTAGCGCGCAATGCTCTTCGTTTTCGCCCATCGGACACGAGGAGAACAAGTGAACTGTCATCAGACTCGTCCAGCGCCGCGACAACTCTGCGGGGATGCGACTCAGGTCGTCTTCGCTCCTCAACACCGGAAAACCCAGGATGCTCGGGTAGAGGTGGGTGGCGCCAGCGGCAAACAGCAGTTCGCACAACCGCCGCAATGCGAGCGCCAGCATCCTCAAATCTCCAGTTCCCAGCGGGTAACGGACGATCGGAGCCGTCGAAAACGGTATATTGCGTACCGTACCGCTGTTGGGTCCCATAATCATCGCATAATAGATGGCCATCCGGCGCCAGGTGCGGCCGACGTCCACCTTTGCGTCGGGGTGATCTGTCATGGCGAGAGCAAGGAACGGTAACGACGAAATCGAACACCCCATGCAGATGCCTAGCGAAGGATCTTTCGCCTGCTGCGCCGGAACGCCGGGACGGTTGCCGTTAACCTCGTCATCGAAAACCGCGACCACCTTGACCATCGGGTGAAGCGCGAGTGAATTGCCGACGTTCTTCCGAATGCCGCTGCGGCGCAGCAGCGCGGGCGTCTGGATGGCTCCCCCACAGACGAAGACGGCATCCGCATCGATGATAACCGGAGAACCGTTACGGCTCGCAGTTACCTTCCACCGGCCGTTCTCCCGGGCGATCCGGCGCGCCTGCACGCCAGCCATCAATCGGCACCCGGCGTTGACTGCGGAGGGAAGCAAGGTCTCCGTCATCGATTGTCGCTTGCCGAAAATCCGCCCGCATTCGCCAGGCTCGAGCTCGTACTTGAACGCGCGCTGGACCTCCATCGTTTTCCATCCCAGCCGCTCCGCGCCGGTCTTCATTTTCACCGAGGGCGGAGAATCGGTGCCCGGATTCAACCGGACGCTGAGGGCGCACTCGCACGCCTCAAAGTGCGGGCGTAAGTCTTCTACCTCGATGTGTTTCACGTCATATCGTGCGCGCCAGAGAGCCAGGATCTCCGGAGGTGTGCGATGGTACAGCCCGCTGTTAATCTCACTACCACCACCAACACAGCGACCCTCCACCAAGGGAACCTTCGGTGCGCCAAGAGCGGGGTTGAGACCACCGCAACGGTACTTCTGGCACATCTCTTCGATGCTGAAGGGTGTGCAGGAACTGAGGCTCAAATGCGGGCCTTCCTCCAGCACCATCACATCCTTGCCCCGGAAAGCAAGTGTCCAAGCCGTGACACTACCCCCCGGGCCGGAGCCAATGACCAGATTCTGGCAGCGATGGCTCTGGCTCATCCCACCTCCTCCCGGCTGCGGTCAGCGTCCGGGCGGGAATAGAGGGCCAGCACCACAAGGCTGGAATGAAACTTCATCAGATCCCGGCATGGGCTGAATTTCGATCGCTTCCACGCCTCCACCTGGGCCTTGCGCCGCGAACTCTCTCTCCGATGAAAGAATGTGCCATCGACCAGAAGCCGGCTCGCGCTGAACGCCAGAGTCGCCGTCTTAATCGCCAACCCGAGAAAAGTGGGCATACGATCCAACTGTTCCGTCACAAACCGACTAATATCGTTGTAATTTGGGTAGGTTTCGGATGGCGGACCGCCGTGGAGAGCGGCAAGCTCATAGGCCAGCGCTGAAATCGTCTTATCGAGAACTACGCCCATCCCTAATGTCACCCCCGCGTTGCGGCAATCACCACGACCAGTATCAGCGCCGCAACATAATAAGTTGAGGGAGATTTAGCGGAATAAATAATCGGGTCATCGTCCAGCTTGCCGCGCCCGCACATCACCCATAGGCGGCCTATGTAATACAACAATACCGGCATGATTGCCCATAGCAGCTCAGGCCTTCTATATAGCCCCTTCACGGCGTCGCTGTTGATATACAGGGCCAGCACCAACGAGGAAATGAATCCGCTGCAGATACCGGAAGTCATTATCACCGGTAGATCGACCCTCGAATACCCCCGACCCGGGACGACATCTCCACCGCTCTGGCTAAATTTGATTAGTTCAGTCGCACGTTTACTGAACGCCAGGCTCAAGAATAGAAAAAACATGAACGACGACAGCCACGCCGAAAACAAAATGCCGGTTAATACATGGCCGACGATAACGCGGACCGTGTACAGAATTGCCAGCGTCAGGACATCCAACAGCAGCATCTTCTTCAGGCAGAGCGAATACAAGGACGCCAGGAAAACGTACAGCAGCAGGACGAGAAGGAGGCCGTTACCTATCCAGGCGCCAAGCCCCAGGCCGGCGGACATGGATAACCCGCCCACCAGCACACCAGTCAATATGGAGCACTCACCCGAAGCAAATGGGCGATCCCTCTTGCTACTGTGTTGCCGATCCTCTTCCAAATCCAGAAGATCGTTCGCGACGTAGACGCCGGAAGCGCACATACTAAGGGCCAGGAATCCCAGCATCGACTTCACTATCACCGGCCCGTGCACGCCCTCGTGGGAAGTGAACGCAGGTACGAAGATCAGCAGGTTCTTAACCCACTGATATATACGGAGCGATCGGATCATTGCCTTCAGCCGGCCCCCGGCGGGTGGGAACACCCGGGTTACATTGGCCGACCGGCGAGCTAACGCCTCCACCGATCGATGCGCATTGACGAGAATCGCTTGGCGGCTCGCCCGCCAAACCGATTGGTCCGACTGAGAGTTGCCGGCATAATCGAACTCGGGCCCACATTCCTGTATGATCGCCTCGATCTTGTTGTGGCCCTTCAAGTTCCGGCTTCCACGGCTGCCCAATACGCGATCAAACAGCTCCAGATGCGCTACCGCCCGAGCGGCCAGATTCTGATCCGATGCCGTAGCTAAGACCAGAGAGCGGCCGCGTTTCTTCTCGCTGCGCAGCCATTCAATGAACTCTTCATGGATCGGCAACACGGCACAATTGAGATGAACCAACTCGGAGAGTTTGCGCTTCAGATTCACCCGGCCGCGAAGCAGCCACACGGGGACCATCAACAAGGCCCAAGGCCGTTGCTTTAGGAGACGCAGTAGAGACTCGTGGAGCAAATCGGTGCGCAGGAGCGTGCCGTCCAGATCGACAACGAGCGGGGGTATAGCAGAATATGACCCAGCGGCCGCCGAATTGGAACCCGTCTCCTTCTGCCGGTTTACCTCCATAACTGTCGTCCAGGAGCCGATTACAGCGGCGTCTCTACGATTCTAAAATGGGCCATTCGCAAGTGTAACGCGCCCGGCGCCCTGGCCGCAAGATAGATAGATAGATAGATAAATGAAAGAAAGCACTAGCCGGCCTTCGGGAGCGCGCGGGAGCGGCGGCTTGCTCGGAGGCCGATCAGCTCGGCGACCTTGCCCAGCAAAATCGGCAGGTCCTCCATCCGGATGGCAACTTGGCGCTTTCCGTGGATCGAAAGGCGCGTCACGGCGGGATCTTCGGAAATAATCAGGGCGGTCGCGGGTCGATAGTCCTTCAAACGCGCATAGGCCAAAACGTTCTGGCCGGCCTCCCGTGATCCGAACCGGGCGTTGCTCAAAACCAGCTCGTACCTGCCTCTATCCAGCTTGGCGAGCGCCTCCGCAGGCGTCGCGGCCACGTCCACTGCGTAGCCTCCCGCCTGGAGGATGGTCTTCAGAGTCAACCGCGGGGCGAGTTCTCCGTGGACCAGGAGCACCCGCGCCAAATCCAGCCGCCGATTGGACCCGGCGGCAATCGGGCTAGCGAACGTGCGCAAACGGCTCAAGAATAACTGTAACCGAATTCTCCGATTTTTCAGCCACTTATTTTGTGGCGCCCCGCGGAAAGACTGCAATCGATTGCGCAATTTCGGGCGATTCCGGAGCTACGCGATGCGCCGATAGGTTTCGACACGCATCGGTTCGGCCAGCAGACCGCCCGCGGCCTCCACAAACGCCTTTAAGCGATCGGACGCCGCGTGCCGGGCCAAGTGTGCCTCCGAGGCCCAGTTCTCGTAAAACAGGAATCGGGCCCGGTCGCTCGAGTGGATGTGCAGGTCGTATTGGACGCAGCCGTCCTCCGGGCGCGTGGGCTCGACGAGCGCGAGCAGCGCGTTCCGCAAATCCTCCTCCCTGCCGGGTTTCGCCTTCATTTCCGCGACTACGGTAAGCAGTTCAGCCATACTGACACGATCATCGCACAGTAGTCCCTTACTTCCGAACGACCGCCCGGGCCGGCGCGCAATCGGTTGCGTACCGCGCCATCAGGGTGGTTTCCAGGTGCGCCACTTCGGGGCGCCACTTGCGCACGGTCTGCCGTAGCGCCGCCCGAAATGCGGAATGGCGGCCGCGGCGCACGAGCACCGCCTCCACGTAGGTCCCCAGTGTTTCCGCCGGAGGCGGCGCCCATTCGTCCGTGAACCCTACCAGGATCTGGTCGAAGCCCGCCTGCGCCAGGGGAATCGGCAGGTAAGTGCCCACCACCAGCGCTCGCGGCTTGCCCGAGGAAGGCCGCCCCGGGAAAACGGCGACCGAACCATCGGTCAGCGCCAGGAAGGATTCCTCGGCGTCTGGCCGGAGCAGGCCCGGAAGCCCGCGGGCGGGCTGCTCCGCCCCGGCCAGCGCGATCTCCGCCGCCGCGCACAAGGCCTTGCGGGAAGCGGAGCCTCGATTCGCGCCCAGGAGCAAGCGGAGCAAGGCCATGTCCCACAGCCGCCGGAACAGCTTCGGGTCCGCCACGGCCCGCGCCAGGAAGCGCAAGTAGTTCACTTCCAGGATTTCTTCGAGTTCCCGCTCGCTGTAATACCGCGACGTGGTCGCGCGGTGACGATGCTCCACCAGGGCCGCGGCGGCGTACACGGTTGGCCAGCCGCGCTGCCAGGCACGGTAGCCCAGGTCGAGATCCTCCACGTAGGCGGGGGCATAGGCCTCATCCACGCCGCCGAGCGCGCGCAGCCTGGCCGCGTCGTAGAGCGAGCAGCCGCCGCTGCCGTAAAGCACGTAGGTCCCGTCTTCGCCCGCGAGCGGCTCGTCGCAGCGGATGGGGAAGTCCTCGGGTGAGCGCTGCGCCATCACGGCCTTGCCGGTTTCCTCGCGGCGAACACCTTCGGGAAAGCGAATCTGGGCGGTGGCGCAGAACAGGTCCGGGACCCCATCGAACGCCCGGATCAGCGCGGCGAAGAAGCCCGGTTCGAGCAGCATGTCGTTGTTCAACAGGCAGACGTGGGAATATCGCGCGCGCGCGATGCCGCGATTGACGGCGCGCGCGAAGGAAAGCGGTTCGGCGGAAACCTCCACCCGCGCCTGGGGCCACGCCGCGCGCAGCCACTCCGCCGTGCCATCGCCGGAGCCGTTATCGACGATGAGAATCTCGGCCGGAAAAGCAGCCAGGTCGCGCACGATGCCGGGGAGCTGAGCTTCCAGCAGCCGTCTGCCATTGCGGGAGGGGATCACCACCGAGATACCGGGTTCGGCGGCGGGCAGCCGGTCCGTAGGTGGGTCGGGACTGCCTCGCCTGATGCGCATGGCGCCCGCGATGCGCGCGGCCCCGTACCAGCAGAGCGCCCGCCAATCGGCGCGCGGCTTCCATGCGACCTCGATGGGCAGCTTCAAGTCAGATCAGCAAGTGGCGGTGCGGTTGCGCCCCGCCGTCGCGGCACTGCTCCCAAAGAGCCAGCGCCTGAAGGGCGAATGCCGTGGCGACCGGATTCACGAACGGCAAGGCCGCCCCGGCCTTTCGCCCGAAGTAATACCCGCCGTCGATGCGCGCATCGGAGGCGGAAGCCTGGAAGCCGGCCAGCTTCGCGGCTTCGAATTTCGCCGCCTCCCGGTCGAGCGGCGTCACGCCGGCCCAGTCGGCGTAGAGGCGCATGCGAAGCAACTGGGCGTAGACGTCGCACCGCTCGAACCGGGACGCGGCTTCGCGAAGAGCTCGCGCGACCCGGTCAATACCATCGCGGATGGCCGCGGCGCAGCGGTTCCCGGCGGCGCTGGGCAGGAGGCCTTCCAGGAAGTAGAGGAAAGCGTGCAGGCGGTCCACCACCTTGAGTGGGTCGGCGCTCCCGGGCAGAAAGCCGCTGGATGCGCCGAGCGATCGCTCGACCGCCCGCTCGTAGAGTTCGCGGAAGCGGGAGTCGCCGGTGGCCTCCGCCAAGTCATGCCAGGCCATCGCGGCCTTCAATTGATAGCATCCCGGAGAAGCCGACCAGCGCGCCGCATCCGGCGGAATGGGGCGCTTGCCGGGAAGCGAGAGGATGGCATGAAAGCCGCCGTCCCCGCAAGCGAAATCGGCCGCCATGGATTCGCCCAGGGCGGTCGCCACATCGAGGAACTCATCTTCGCCCGTGACGCGCCACGCCGAGAGCAGGCCGCGGACGGCGATTCCGCAATCGAAGAAATAGGCGAACGCGGGCGGGCCGAGTTCGAACGGCATGGCATTCGACGCGCCGTCCCACGCCGTGCGGGTGAGGAAGCGCGCCGCCCGCAGCGCGGCTTCCAGAAAGGGAGCCTCTCTCGCAATCGAATGCAGGTACACGAACGTACTTACGGCATAGCCGGTAATCTCCGTCGAAACCGCGTTGTTGCATCCCAGATCGGCCCGATAATAGCGCGCCACGCCGCCGCTCGATTCCTGGATGCCGGAGCGCGCAAACCACTGTCCGGCGCGTGAGATTGGCTGAGGCAAGACGTAGTTTAACACCGGGAGTACGGCGAGAATACTCTACTTGAGAAGGGCATCAATCGAGGTCCATCGCAGCTTTCAGTCCACCCTCCACTTCGCTGAGGCGTCTCATCCCGGCTACCTGCCGGAATTCAACAGATGCTCGACTCCGGCCGGCTCCAACTCGGGGTCAAGGTCGAGATTCGTGCCAGCCATTTCCGCGGCGTACGCCGCGATCGCATCGTGCCTCGCTTTTCGCATCTGGCGCCGTAGCCAGGCACACTGGTGTCTTGACCGTGTGGATTTGCCCAGTGGCCGCGCGGGCCGGGCATGCCCGTCCCCTACACCGCAGGCGTTGTAGGGGCGAGCCACTGCCTCGCCCGCCACGCGCCCACGGGTCTTCGGATGCGAACCATACCAAACGGTCGCTGCACCAGGAGTAGAGCGAGGACATGAAGAACTTCCACCTGCCCCTGGCGGAACGGACCTACCTTCAACTGAGGGCGGAGGCCGAGCGGGCACGGGTGCCCGCGACCGGCCTTGCGCGTGAAGCGATCAATCTGTGGTGCCATAATTCAATGGCAAAGCCGCGGTGGAAACCTCTTGACAACCTGGCCGCCCCGGTTTAGTATTTAGATGGTTAGCTAAATATAAAAAGATGCCCAAGGACGAACTCTTCAAGGCGTTGGCCGATCCCACGCGCCGCGGCATCCTCAGGTTCCTGGGGAAAGGGGAAATGACGGCTGGCGAGATCGCCGCGAAGTTCCAGATTTCGGCGCCCTCCATGTCGCACCATTTCACCGTGCTCAAGGGCGCGGACCTGATCTTCGCGCGCCGCGCGGGTCAGCAGATCTTCTACTCGTTGAATACGACGGCGTTGGAAGACCTGATGACGGTTCTTCTGGACATCTTTCGATCCCGCAACGGGAAGAGGAGCAAGTCATGACTACCAAAGCGGCTGCAATCGTGATTCTGTTGATGATGGCCGGCGCCCTGGCCGGGTCGCTCGCACTGTATTCCGAGCTCCCCGACCGGCTGCCAATGCACTGGAGCCTGAACGGCGATGTGGACGGCTGGGGCAGGAAGGCGTTTGGCGCATTCTTCGCTCCGGTCATTATGCTGTGCCTTCTGCCATGGCTGGTCGCAGGAGAATGGGCGTCGCCCTTGGGCTACAAGATCGCGCCGTTCCAGCGCACGTTCAACCTGGTCCTCGCGTTCGTGGCGGCGCTGTTGCTCTACCTGCAAGCGCTCATCCTGGCGGCCGGCCTGCATCCCGAGCGAAATTATGGCCGTTGGCTGGTGAGCGGCATTTTTCTATTCTTCGCTTGCCTCGGGAACCTGCTGGGTAAGACGCGCCCGAATTTCATCGTGGGGATCCGCGTGCCCTGGACGCTCGCCGACGAGCGCGTCTGGGTCGCCACCCATCGTTTCGCCGCGCGGTTGTTGTGCGCCGTGGGCGTACTGGGAGCGATCTGCGTCTGGCTGGGCGTACCGCTCGGCGTTTGCTTTGGATTGCTGGCTGCCGGATTGGCTGTTCCCGTGGCGTATTCGTTTGTCCTGAGCAAGCGTCTCGAAAGAAGCGGCAGCGTCTGACGCGCGCCCTATCCGCCCACGGTCACCACGCCGCCATCGCCATCCACGGCGATGCGCTGGCCGCTCCGAATCCGTTCGGTCGCCACGCCGGTCCCCAGCACCGCGGGAATGCGATACTCGCGCGCGACGATGGAGCCGTGGCTAAGCGGGCCGCCCACGTCGGTGACCACGCCGGAGGCCAGCGCAAACAGCGGCGTCCACGCGGGCGTCGTGATTTTGGCGACCAGAATGTCTCCGTGGCGCATTTGCTTGAACTCGTCCGGTCCGTGAATTACCCGCGCGACGCCCGCGACGCGCCCCGGACTCGCGCCGATGCCCTTGATCGTGTCTCCGGCGGCTTGGCTGGTGCGCGCGGGCATCCAACGGGTAAAGTCGATTCCCAGGAAGCGGCCGCCGCCTTTGACGGGCAGCACCACCGGCGGCGTGACCGCGCGCTCGCGCTCCCCCGTCGCCCGCCGCCCGGCTACTGCACTGCGATAATCCTGCGGGGGCTGCGCGGCATCCAGGGCACGCGCCGCCTCGTCCGCTTCGTCCCGTTTCAACCAGAACACGTCGTCGCACGTGGCGATGGCGCCCGCCGCCGCCAGCCGCCGCCCCAATTCGCGCAGCATGCGGCGTAGCAGGGGCCAGCCCAGTCCCACATCCGCCAGCGCGTTTTCGCGGAGCGGCGCGAAGCGTTGCGCCATCGGGAGTATCCACCGGAAAAAACGCAGCCGTATTCCTTTCAACCGCCCGAGAAGCGCCTCGGTGGCCCGCTCCCGCGCGGCGGCCCCCTCCGCCTGACGGTCGTGCGGGTTGCGCGCCTGCCCCGAGAGGAAGTACTTGAGCGCTTCGAGCAGCGGCGCGGGGTCGTCAGCCGCCAGACTCTTGGCGAAATCCAAATCGTAGATCGAGTGGCCGAAGCGATTCAGATGCTCCGCCAGCCCGCGGGTGAACTCGCGCCAACCTTCGGCATCCGCGATTGGCGCGTCAGCCGGCTGGCACGCCGCGACAATCTCCTGGCTGGACGTTTGCGTCAGATATTCGGCCAGCGCCGGCTGCGTGCGCGCCCACATTGCCAGGTCGTACAACGACTTTTCGGAATGAATCGGCGCGCTGTCGAACCCCAGCACGAACGTCAACGCGGGCGGGTCGCCCTTGCGCCTGGCCAGGCGGGTGTAGGCGCTCGTGAATAGCGTCTCGCTGACGTAAGCGGCTGGCAGAACGCCGCTCTGGACCACCAGGTAGTGCTCCGCGGCCGCCTTTGCAATCTCGCGCGCCGCGGCCAGCAATTGCGCGGCGGGAATCGCCATCGGGTCGCGCGCGGCCCATTCGGCCACCACCGCGGCGTAGCGCGGACGCGCCTCGTCCTCCCAACGCGTCCGCGCGCGGCGTATCAGGGCGAATCCGCGCCGCATCAGCCGTGGAACGGCCAATAGCCACCGCGCCACCTTGGACACGCTGAATCTGAAATTGAAATCGTAGTAGGCGTAGTCGTTGATGGTCAGGAGCAACTGCTCCGGGCACAGATCCCCGGACCCGAGGGACTGGAACAGGTCGCGCGACGCCTCGTTCCACATCGGCAGGCCGAGGGTCGCGAACAAGGGCGAAAGCGGCTCGGGCAGTAGTTCGATCACGCTGGAGCGCCAGTAGCTCCCGTTTGCCCTTGGCAGTTTCCATTCGAGCGCCGGCCGCGCGTCGGGAAGCGACGTGATGGGACGCGCCTGCAGGATGAATATCTTCCCGTCGCGCATGGCCCATTCGATGTCCATTGGCTGCCCATAGAGTTCTTCGATCCGCGCGCCCAGGCGGGCCAGTTCGGCAACCTGCGGCGCTTGCAACGCGCTCTGCCTGCGCTGGTCCGCGGGCACGGGTTCTTCGCGCGTGCCTTCGGCCAATCGTACCGTCATCACCTCTTTATCGGCGATCCGTTGCGATAGAATCGCGCCGGTCCGCTTGTCGACCGTAAAGCTGTCGGGCGTGACATGCCCGCCAACGATTGCCTCGCCCAAGCCGAACGCCGCGTCGATGGTCATCTGGTCCCGCGCTCCCGTCAACGGATTCGCGGTGAACAGAATGCCCGCCACATCCGCGGCGACCAGCTCCTGCACGACCACCGCAATCCCGATATCCTCCGAGCGGATACCCTGGCGTGCGCGGTAGCCCATGGCACGCGCCGTCCACAGCGACGCCCAGCAGCGCTTGACCGCATCCAGGACATTGCCGCTGCCGTGCACGTTGAGGTAGGTGTCCTGCTGGCCCGCGAACGACATCCCGGGCAGATCCTCCGCCGTGGCCGAGGAGCGAACGGCGACCGCCGGATCGCCGGCGCCCAGGCCGTCAACCCACTGGCGAATCGATGCGGCGATGTCGCCGGGCATGGCCCCCTGCGCCATGAGCGATTGGATTTGCGTCGAAGCGCCGTCGAGCGACGCTGGGTCGTCGGACCTCGCCTGCGCCGCGGCAGCGAGAATCGCGCCGGCGAGATGGTTCTCATTCACGAAGCGGTGATAGGCGCGCGTGGTGATGTGGAATCCCGGCGGCGTGGGCAGATGCGCCGCCGCCAGCCGTGCCAGCGAAGCGCCCTTGCCGCCAACCAGTTCGAGCGTGGCATCCGGGCTCTCCAGGCTGAGAATGATCGGATTGGCCTGAGGCGTCATCGTGCGAGGAGCACCACGGTGCTTCTCGGGTTGGCGATGTAGTGATCGGGAGGATCGAGCTGGACCTCTTGTCCGGGCTCCATGAAGTCTTCGCCGCTTGGCAGACTCGTATCGATAGCGCGATACCAACCGCGTGACGGCCCGAGCGGCGGCAGCTTCACCCACTGCGGCTCGAAGTGGCCGTTGAGGATGAAGAATAGTCGATCGACGTCCAACTGGGCGCCATCCTCGGAGCTATCGAGCTGATAGCACAGTGTTCGCGCATTCTGGTCCTGCCACGCTGGCTCGCCTTGGTCCGGTGCAAACCACTCGAGGTCGGGTATGCCGTCGGCGTCCAGATCCTTGCCGAGGAGAAACTGTCGACGCTGCAGGACCGGGAAACGGCGCGTGAACGCGATCGCCTTTCGGAAAAACTCCACCAGGTCGCTGTTCCGCGATGCCAAGCTCCAGTCGAACCAACTGATATCGTTGTCCTGACAGTACGCGTTGTTGATGCCCTGCTGCGAGCGCCCGAACTCGTCGCCTCCAAGCATCATGGGAGTCCCGCACGCGAACATGAGGCAGCACGCGAAGTTCTTCGCCAGTTGCCCGCGGAGCGAGAGGATCGCCGGGTCGCCGGTTTCGCCCTCCGCGCCGCAGTTCCAGGAGTTGTTGTCGTTGGCCCCGTCCTGGTTGTTCTCGCCGTTGCGCTCGTTGTGCTTCCCGTTGTACGAGACCAGATCGTTGAGCGTGAATCCGTCATGGCAGGTAACGAAGTTCACGCTATTGTAAGCGGAGCGTCCGTCGCTGGCGTAGAGATCCGCCGATCCGGTGAGCCGCCAGCCCATCTCGGCCAGTTGGCCAGGGTCGCTCTTGCAGAAGCGGCGCACGGTGTCCCGGAAGCGCCCATTCCATTCGGACCAATCCACCGGAAAGTTGCCCACCTGGTACGTCCCGGTGTCCCAGGGCTCGGCGATCAGGATCGCGCGGCTCAGCACGGGGTCCTGCGAGACCGCATCGAAAAAACCTGCCGTCGGCCGGAAGGAGCCGTCCTCCGAGCGGCCCAGCACCGAGGCCAGATCGAACCTGAATCCGTCCACTTGCATCGTCTCAAGCCAGTACCGCAGCGAATCCATCACCAGACGGATCACGGCCGGGCTGTTGAAGTTGAGACTGTTGCCGCAGCCCGTATAGTTCATGTAGTATCGATTCGGCGCGTCCGCCGGGCCGGTGAGGCTGTAGTAGGAGGAGTTGTCCAAACCACGAAGGCTCATGCTGGGGCCCATCTCGTTGCCCTCGCCGGTGTGGTTGTAGACCACGTCGAGGATGACCTGGATGCCCGCCCGATGGAGTTCCCGCACGAGCGTCTTGAACTCGGCCACCTGGCAACCCGGAGCCCCCTGGCTACAGTAGGACGATTCGGGTGCAAAGAATCCGATCGAGTTGTAACCCCAATAGTTCGTCAGGCCCCGCCCGATCAGGAAGTCGTCGACGTAGTATTCGTGAACGGGCTGGAACTCCACCGCGTTCACGCCGAGCCGCGTGAGATGCGGGATCTTCTCGATGAATCCGAGGTACGTCCCCGGAACGTGGACCCCGGAAGAAGGGTGCGCCGTAAACCCTTTGACGTGTACCTCGTAAATGACGAGTTCTTCCAGGCCGAAATTGGGTGAGCCAACGCCCTGCCAGTCGAAGGCGTCATCCACAACGATCCCCTTCGGCACAATGGCCGTGTTGTCGCGCGTGTCCGGAGATTGATCCGCCGTTCCGGACCCGGCATCGTAGGCCAGCAATAGGTTGTCGATATTACGGAACTTCCCCGTGACTGCTTTCGCGTACGGATCGAGGAGCAATTTGTAGTCGTTGAAGCGCAGTCCCGCTTCAGGACGATATTCGCCGCGAACCTTATAGCCGTAAAGCTGCCCGGCTTTCAACCCCTCGATCCGCGTGTGCCAGATCAGCTTGTCGCGGTCCTGGAGTTGGATGACGTCCGTCGGCTCCCCGTCCGGCGTATCGAACAGTAGCAAGAATACCGCGGTCGCATTTTTCGAATAAATGGCGAAGTTCACACCATCCGCATCGAGCGTGGCGCCAAGTGGAAACGGAGAGCCCGTCTCCACTGTTTTCGTGGTGCGCTGTTCCAGCATGCTTGTCTCACTTTCCGCGCCGCGCCGGACCTTCGGGCAGCGAACGCCATTCAGCCAGTTTACGCCAGCTCACGCTGCTCTTCGATCATACCCGAGCCGACAAATAGGTGCTGGCGGCGAAACCTGGGATAGCGCATGCGCGCTGCGCTTCTCTCAAAGTAGTCGGCCTCGGTGCGAATCTTTGCTGGAGCGCTGCCGTTCGAGGGCGGCGAGGGGCTCAGGCAGAGGGCGCCTCCACTGCCGAATCCCTCCTTGTGTGTCGCACACCCAGATAAGACTGCGATTCAGAGAGTAAATTCGCCGTCGGAAGGACTGCAGGGCCTCCCCACTTACTTCTTCTTGCCTTGCGCGGCTACCGCGTCCATCGCGGCTTTCACCTTTTCCGGATCGCCCAGATAGTAGCGGTTCAACGGCTTCAAATCGTCGTCGAGTTCGTAGACCAGCGGCATGCCGGTCGGGATGTTCAACTCCACGATGTCCGCTTCCGATACGTTGTCGAGGTACTTGACCAACGCGCGGAGGCTGTTGCCGTGCGCGGCGATCAATACCCTTTGGCCTTGCCGGATCTCGGGGGCGATGGCGGCGTGCCATAGCGGCAGGAAACGCGCCACGGTGTCCTTCAGGCACTCGGTCAGCGGGAGTTCTTCCTTGCCGAGGCCCTTGTAACGCGGGTCGCGGCCGGGGAAGCGCTCGTCGTCGATGGTCAGTTCGGGCGGGGGGATGTCGTAACTGCGGCGCCAGATCTTCACCTGGTCCTCGCCGAATTTGGCGGCTGTTTCGGCTTTGTTCAGGCCTTGCAGCGCGCCGTAGTGGCGCTCGTTCAGGCGCCAGGAGCGGTGGACCGGAATCCACATCTGGTCCAGTTCGTCCAGCACCGACCACAGCGTGCGGATGGCGCGCTTCAGCACCGAGGTGTAGGCCACGTCGAATTGGTAGCCCTCCGCCTTCAGCACCTGGCCGCCTTCTTTGGCTTCCTGCCGGCCTTTCTCGGAGAGGTCCACGTCCGTCCAGCCTGTGAAGCGATTCTCTTTGTTCCACGTGCTTTCGCCGTGGCGTACGAGTACGAGTTTGATCATCGCGGGCCTCGCTATTGGCGGAAAGCCTTGCGGCCCAGGAACCGCGCGGCGGGGCCGAGTTCCTCTTCGATGCGCAGCAACTGGTTGTACTTGCAGATGCGGTCCGTGCGGCTGGCGGAGCCGGTCTTAATCTGCCCGGCGCCGGTGGCCACCACCAGGTCGGCGATGAACGCGTCCTCGGTTTCGCCCGAACGGTGCGACACCACCGAGGTATAGCCCGCGCGCGATGCCATCTCCATGGTTTCGAGCGTTTCGGTGAGCGTGCCGATCTGATTCAACTTGATGAGGATCGAATTGGCGATGCCCTGCTCGATGCCGCGCGCGAAGATCTCCGGGTTCGTGACGAAGATGTCGTCGGCCACAAGCTGGATCTTCTTGCCCAGCACGCCGGTCATCAGCTTCCAGCCGTCCCAGTCCTCTTCGGACATGCCGTCTTCGATGGAGACGATCGCCGGATACTGGCGCACCCAGTTGGCCCAGTAATCCACCATCTGCTCGGAGGTGCGCTCGCTCTTGTCGGACTTCTTGAACACGTACTTGCCGTTCTTGTAGAACTCGCTGGCGGCCGGGTCGAGGCAGACGCCGATCTGTTCGCCGGGCTGGTAACCGGCCTGCGAAATGGCCTCCAGCACCGATTCGATGGCCTCTTCGTTGGATTTCAGCATGGGCGCGAAGCCGCCCTCGTCGCCCACCGCGGTGGAGTAGCCCTTCTTGGAGAGCACCTTCTTCAGGGTGTGGAACACTTCCACGCCCATGCGCAGCGCTTCGGAGAACTTCTCCGCGCCGAACGGGGCGATCATGAACTCCTGCACGTCCACGGAATTGTCCGCGTGCGCGCCGCCGTTGATGATGTTCATCATGGGGACGGGGAGTGTCCGCGCGCCCACGCCGCCGAGGTAGCGGTAGAGCGGCGTATACTCCGCGTCCGCCGCCGCGCGCGCGGACGCCATGGATACCGCCAGGATGGCGTTGGCGCCGAGCCGGCCCTTATTGTCCGTGCCGTCCAGTTCGATCATGGCGCGGTCGAGCGCGGCCTGGTCGCAGGCGTCCATACCGTCGAGCGCCTTGGCGATTTCGCCGTTGATGTGGCCGACGGCTTTGCGCGTGCCCTTGCCGAGGTAACGCGACTTGTCGCCGTCCCTCAACTCCACCGCTTCGTACTCGCCGGTGGAGGCGCCGGAGGGCACCGCGGCCCGCCCCATGCTGCCATCCGCGAGATAAACATCCGCTTCCACGGTCGGATTCCCGCGCGAATCGAGAATCTCTCTTCCTACTACGTTTACGATCGTTGTCATATTAGTGCTCCTAGATGATTAGTGCTCCTGGATGAAACGAGAGCGTTCACCGCCGAGACGCGGAGACGCGGAAAGAAACCATATCTGGAACTCTGCGCCCTCGGCTTGCTCCGCGCTCCGTCCGAGTTTCCCGAACAGTCCGCATCGAACACATCCCGTTTCCCTTCCTCCCCGGTTCGAGCGCAGAGCATGCCGAGGACGCTGAGACGGATTCCCTTCAAAACTCTGCGCCTCGGCGTCTCGGCGGTATATCCCGCTTCACGCCACCACCACGATTCCGGCTTGAGAGCGTTCACCGCGGAGACGCGGAAAGAAACCATATCTGGAACTCTGCGCCCTCGGCTTGCTCCGCGCTCCGTCCGAGTTTCCCGAACAGTCCGCATCGAACACATCCCGTTTCCCTTCCTCCCCGGTTCGAGCGCAGAGCATGCCGAGGACGCTGAGACGGATTCCCTTCAAAACTCTGCGCCTCGGCGTCTCGGCGGTATATCCCGCTTCACGCCACCACCACGATTCCGGCTTCAGTGACATGGTAACCCTTGGCGCGGTCGGCTTCCAGGTCGAAACCAATGACACTGGAATCCGGCAATTTCACGCCCGTATTGACGATGGCGCGGCGAATCCGGCTGTAACGCCCGATCTCCACGCCCGGCATCAGAATGGAATATTCCACTTCGCAATAACTGTTGACGCGCACGCCCGGCGAGAGCACGCTGTGCAGAACGCGGCCGCCGGAAACGATGCAGCCGGCGCTCACGATCGAATCCACGGCCACGCCCATGCGCCGCCCTTCCTGCGCGAAAACGAACTTGGCCGGCGGCTGCTGGGTCGCCTTGGTGCGGATGGGCCAGCGCTGGTCGTAGAGGTTAAACTCCGGCACCACGCTCACCAGGTCCATGTTGGCTTCGTAATAGGCGTCCAGCGTGCCCACGTCGCGCCAGTAGCGCGCCGTCTTGCCGTTGATGTCGCGAAAATCGTAGGCCACGATGCGCGCCTTCTCCAGTTGGCGCGGGATGACGTCCTTGCCGAAATCGTGGCTCGAACCGGAATCCTGAGCGTCCTCGCGCACCGCCCGCAGCAGCGCTTCCGTGTTGAAAACGTAGACGCCCATGGAGGCGCTGATCATGGACGGGTCGAACCGCGAGCGCTTGGGATCGCCGTGCTGGGGCTTCTCCTCGAAGCCCACGACGCGGCAGTCCGGGTCGATCTCGACCACCCCGAAACGGCCGGCTTCCTCCGGCGGCGCCTGGATGGTTCCGATGGTGATGCCGGCCTTGTGCGTCCGGTGCCAGTCCAGCATCTCGCGGTAGTTCATCTTGTAGATGTGGTCGCCGGAGAGGACCAGCGTCTCCTCCGGCGCTTCGACCTCGATGCTCTGGAGGTTCTGGAACACGGCGTCCGCGGTGCCCTGGTACCAGTCCTCGCCGACGCGCTTCATGGGCGGAAGGACTTCGATGTACTCGCCCATTTCCGCGGAGAAGATGTTCCAGCCGTCGCGAATGTGGCGGGTCAGGTCCAGGGATTTGTACTGTGTTAGGATTAAAATTCGACGGACGTCGGAGTTGACGCAGTTGGAGAGGGTGAAATCGACAATCCGGTAAGCGCCTCCGAAGGGCACCCCCGGCTTGGCGGTGTCTTTCGTGAGAGGAAAGAGGCGTTCGCCGGCGCCCCCCGCCAGCACGATTGCTAGGACATTTTCCATTTCGGCGTAAAGCACTGAAAAGAAAGACAATCCAGATAAACTGGTCGCTTGGTCCTGGCAGCGGCTATAAAATTGAGCTTGACTTTATCTGTCAACCACCTATGATATCAGTACCTTCTGTGCGAAGCGCGGGAGAATGGACTGCGCCGTACGGGAATCTTGGTCTAGTTGGGAGGTGTATTTCGTTTGGCTGAAGTAAAGCTTCAGGAGGGCGAAACTTTGGAGAACGCCCTTCGCCGCTTCAAGAGGAAGGTCCAGCAGGAGGACGTCATCAAAGAGGTCAAGCGGCATTCCTTCTATCTGAAGCCGGGAGAGAAGCTCCGGGCCAAGCAGGCGCTGGCTCGCAAACGAAACCGGAAGAAGTCACGCCGGGAGGCAGAGTAAAACCCGGCGGCGGGGCGCAAGCCCCGCCGCCATAATCGGCAACTATCCAGGTTGACATGGGGCTCAGTGAGTTATGCCGGATTTCCAGGACCGCAGCCTCAAGTGCATAGACTGCGGAGCAGAATTCGTATTCACGGCGGGAGAACAGCACTTCTTCCACGACAAGAACTTCAAGAACGAACCCAAACGGTGCAAGAATTGCAAGAATAAGCGCCAGGGTAGTTCGGCCGCGGGATCCGGCAAGACGGAGACCATAACCACTTGCTCCCAATGCGGCCGGGAAACCACGGTACCCTTCAAACCGACTCAGGGCCGGCCGGTATTTTGCCGCGAGTGCTTCTTGAGCCGTAAGGGCACGCCGCAGGCTGCCGTGGGCAATCGATAGCCTTCCAGCCAGGCAGGCCATGGAGCGCCCCCGAGGGCTCCAGCCGCCCTGCCCGTTCGTACTCCGAGTCCGTATCGCCGCCGGTTTCTTCCGGCGGTGCGATTACCTCACCTCGCCACTTGTTATCTTAAATATTCCATGTCACAAATGTTGCAAGAGATCCGGCAGCAGCCGGAGGCGCTGGAGCG
>OCTA010000890.1_pt1 | contig 27915 bp, 27 predicted proteins | sample 1538991 | NCBI WGS metagenome assembly OCTA01 (sample SAMEA3539302, study PRJEB22396) | soil metagenome | biome: tundra; feature: field; material: soil | place: USA | collected 2010-05 | depth 0.15 m | reverse complement strand
GCCGAAAACGCCAACCAACTGATTCTCTTCGACTTTTAACCGGACAGCAGTGGTTTTGGGTGATCGCTGAGAACGATCACGAGAACCGACGGCCGCCAGCACATATTGTAAGTGGACGAAGTTTTCGCCGTGTACACAATGGGATCGTCAGCAAATCTGCGCTGAAGTAACCAACGCATAGGTTACTTTGGTTTAAACCAATCAGGTATTAGGCTGACGGCGAGAGGCATGCACGCTAGTATTGGTCGTTGTTAGCAGAAAGCTGTCTACTCTCAAACGTCTGTTCGATTTCAACCTATAAGGAAACATATTAACGTGAAAATAATGAAACTGCTCAAGACCGGTTTGCTCTTCACTGCATCCTGCGCCCTATCATTCCTTTCCGTACCTTCAGTAGTCCACGCCGATGCACTCGATCAGTACGGAGGGCTCACAACCGTGTCGCTTCCCGGCGGGGGCACTGGATACTTCACAATTGCCGAGTTCGGTAGTCGCTGGATGTTTGTTGATCCGTTGGGGAATGCTTATTTTGCCAAGGGCGCTGATCTTACCACAGACATAGGCACCACGCCGGGAAACCAGATTCCGTATATAGGCATCTATGCCTACGATTCAGCTAGTTCCACGTTTTCCGCGAACCTAGCAACACCAGCCGCCGAGGACATTACGCCCAATGACGTGGTGAACGTTGCAGGGGTGACCGCGCACAACGTCAACGACGCCCTCTATATCGGCTTCGCCCGCCCCTTTAGCATGACCTATTTCAACGTCAACACCCTGGGTGTGGGCGGAAAGATCAAGTGGTATTACTCGGCTACGGGCGGAACTTGGCACCTTATCAATGGAACCGGGAATCCTAAACTTGGATCGCCATTAAACGGCGATGGTTCATACAACCTAGACACTGGCAACTATATCGCGCCGAATGCTAACGGCTTTTATGTTTCCGGCCTCACCACGGGCAATCTTGTGCAATGGTGGACGGCTAGTGGGTATGGTGGAAGTTGGCTATTATTTCCTAATGATCTAACTACAACTACAGTAAACGGCTCCGCTGCTCTCTACTACATCAAGGGAGTAGTGACGCAAGCCTTTACGACTTTCCCCAAGGCAGGGCAGATCGTTGATCTTACCAATGCATACAACGCCAACCAGATGAAGTACGGGGTGAATGGTTCTAGCACTAGCTGGACGCAGCGCTGGTACAATCGCACGGTACTTAGGATGCGAACGTGGGGATTGAATCTTGCGCCTTATGATTCTTACCTCATGTGGCTGATGGGGCCGACGCAACCCAACACGAATCGCGTACCGGAAATTATCACGTGGCAAATCAGCCGAGATTCAATGGAGGGGAGATACTTCGGCTACACCGCGAGCACGGCGACCAAGAGCGTTTATCAGCTTAATGGCAGCCGCTCTAGTCCAGGATGCCAAGTCTATCCGGGTGTGCATCCTGACGTTTTCGACCCCGTTTATGTCACTAATATGAACTTGCGAGCAGCGGCGGATAATACTACCAGAATAGACGCATGGACGATTGCGGTTGATCCTGAAGAGGCGGACGCGCTTTTCGGATTCGACGCCTGGAATAAACATGCACACGTCGGGGTTGTGAGCCTTCTGGACAACCCCGTCCATGCAAGTGGCACCGATGCGTTGGGCCACGCCGTAACCTTTGCCGACACGAATCTCTATTCCAAGTTCGCCATCGCGGACATGCTGCGCTATGAATACAAAGGCGCCGGTGATTCCATTCCGGTCTTCACTATCAGTTCCGATGTGATGTCGTACTACAACACGTACATCGTCAGCGGCGGAAGTGCCGCGACAACCGCGCTGGCAAATCTTAATACCGCATGGGGCATGAGTTACAGCAGGTGGACTAGTAATGGTGGATGGGGAACTGGTACGGGCTTCATGGATGAAGCGGGGAGTTCAGCAACTAATCTAGTAAGTCATATTACTCATGGATGTTCGGGATTGTTTCCAAGCACGTTCCATACTACTCCTGCGGCTATCGCTACCGACATAAACGCCTTCGAGGTGCTGTCGGCAAATAAGTACGGCTCGATCATGCACGCTGCGGTTTATGCTCAAGCTCCTAATACGATGGTCGCGCTGTTCATCTATCAACCTCCGACAGAAGTGGCAGCAGCCCTCGGCCCGTATGTTGACTTTGCTGAGATCGCACCGCAGCCTATATCAAGCGGTCAAGGTGGCCCCTACACCATCTATCAAGAAGGAATACGGATTTACAACGCCCTGCAAAAGCCGGTCATCTATCACGACTACCACTCGGCAAATGCTGATTCTCCTATGACCTTTGGCGGCACAATTACCGGATTGACGTATTCGGGAGGGCAGACCCAGATTACCTGGACGGGAGTTCCTTACGAGATGCGGTTTTCTTGGACTCCCGAGTTTCCTGGCAGTACTTCGGCACCTTGTACGGCGCCAAGAACCGCCGTTAAAGCTAACTGGAAAACTATTTGGGTCACTGGCGACTACACCCACTGCACCTCTATCGGGCAACCAGTTCGAGGATATTTCGGTAATTATTGGGTAGGGAACTTTGACCAGTCCGATACCCAAGCGGCTCGTGCGACGGCGATAGTCAACGAATACATTAACTTCAACGCGCTTCAGGGTAGCGATGGCAAGTATTTTAACGCTGGCGTTTCACATTGGGCCTGGAATGACGACAGCGCCATGTCCGGTTCAGAGTGGTACGACTTCGGGTTCGTGACAGCATGGGACAATGCTTATGACGGGATAGAAGCCATGCACGCCGTCAGCCGCGATAGCAGCGGATATGTTGTAGGCGGAGAGGCGCGGGACCACGGCAACATGATTGCACCACTTAGCAGTTATTTGCTAAGTTTGAATGATTCGAGCAATCTTCCTGGTGTAGAATAGCCGATGTGGAATTTTCTTCGCGACAGATTCGTCGAGGAAACACACCCTAATGGTAGGAAGGTGACAGCGCGCGCTGTTGTTGGTTATTGTGACCGAAGCCACCCCGGCGGGAGACTGGCCAACCTTGACCGTGCTGGGTACCCTGACGATCGAAGGCATGCTGGCCAGCATGACCAGCGGGTCGCCTACCGATGGCGAGGTTTTTCTGGCTTATCTGGAGCAGGTCTTGTGTCCGCGGCTGCAGCCCGGACAAGTTGTGTGTGATGGACAACCTAGCGGCGCACAAGGTGGCAGGAATGCGACAGTTAATCGAGGCTCACGGCGCGCAACTGCTCTACCTGCCGCCCTACTCACCGGACTTCAATCCTATCGAGCAAGCTTGGGCGAACATCAAACAGCTGCTGCGTACGGCTAAGGCCCGACTGGTGGAAGTCCTGGAACAAGCCGCCGCCGAGGCCATTACCGCCAGACAACTCCGCCGCTTGGTTTCGCCACTGTGGCTACGGGGTACACTAAGTATGTAACCGCTCTAACCGGCGCAATGCTGGACCGGCTCACCCACCACGTCCACATCCTGGAGATGAACGGGATGAGAGCTATCGCCTCAAGCAGAGCAAACGCAAGCGAGGCTCACAGCCGAACTCCAGATCCGCCAACCGCCCGCCTCAACTCCCGTCGGCTACCCGCTGCGGCGTACATGCCTCGGGGAGGAGGATGTCTTCCGCTCCAACCTAAACGCGCCGGCTGGCAAGCGGCGCAGGCCTCTGCTCCAAACGCCCTCCTCCCCGACACTCCCCGATCTCTTACCTGCTCTCCTCTGCCCTATTTTTGCTCCGCCCCGGTGGTCTGGTTTTACTCCGCCCCTTGATACCTACTCCAATACCAGGAAGATTGCTCGAATTATTCAAACTTAGCCAATAACTGCTAAGCGGTGCAATCAAATTGCCATAATCGCGAGCTTCACCGCCCACGAAGTAGCCACTACTATCTCTACTCACAGCGACTCGATCCTCCACGCCGTCATAAGCATTATCCCATGCAGTGACCAGGCCGAAGTTGCCCCATTCTGAACCAGACATGGCGCTATCGTCAACCCAGGCCCAATGCGCAATTCCAGCAGTGAAGTAAGTGCCATCAGCCCCCTGCAAGGCATTGTAGGCGGCATATTCAGACGCCATCACCGCCCCGCGTAGCGCCTGGGTGTCGGACTGGTAGAAGTTGTGCACCCAGTTGTCTCCACCATACATGCGAAATGGTTGCCCTATGGAAGTGCAGTGGGTATAGTCGCCATTAAGCCAAACAGTTTTCCAGTTAGCTTTAGCGATAGCTCTTTGCCACTGTACATTGCAGGGTGCCGTGGTGCTGCCGGGAAACTCGGGGCGCATCGCAACCCGCATCTCGTGGGGAACTCCCGTCCAGGTAACGGCGGTCTGCCCTCCAGAATACGTCAATCCGGTAATTGTGCCGCCAAAGGTTATGGGGGAATCAGCATTTGCCTGGTGGTAGTCGTGATATATGACCGGCTTTCGAAGAGCATCATAAATTCTCTTTCCTTCCTGGTATATGTCATTGCCACCGGGAATGGGCTCAGGCGATATTTCGAAAAAGTCAGCATAGGGTCCCAAAGCCCTTGCAACCTCATCGGGAGGCTGGTAGAGAAAGAGGCCAACCATCGTATGTGGGGCCACCGCCTTCACAGCGCCATTCATAATGACCCCATACTTTACAGCAAACAATCCCTCGAAACTATTAAGGTCAGTCGCGATAGCTGTGGGATTAGTGGCGAAGTAGAGCGGGTTTAGACCCCGACAACCATTAACTACGTGCCTTATCAGCGTCAAATCATTACTGCTTTCGTCCATGAATCCTGACCCCTGGCCCCACCCGGCGTTTAACCCCCATTTGGAATAATGCATACTCGACCCCCACTTGGAATACTTCATACTCCAGGCTTTATTAAGGTTTTGCAGTGCCTGAGAGCTATAACTAGATGCGCTATTCACATAAGTATTGTAATAATTCATTACGTCGGCCTCAGTTGTGAACGGAGGGATGGGATCACCTGACGCCTTATACTCATAGCGTAGATCATCGGCGAGAGCATATTTTGAATAAAGCGTCGGATTCGCATAGGCAACAGTGTGCCCGAGTGGATCTGTCCCATTCGACTTGTAGGGGTCATCGATCAAAATTACAAAGGCAACGTGCGCATGTTTCCAGTGACTACCGAATCCAAAAACCCAGTCGGCTTCTTCCGGATCAATACCCACTGTCCATTTATCAATGGGGGTTCCGGGGGCATCAACTCTAGCCCGATCATACATATTTATCTTGTAATTGGGGTCGAAAACATCCGCTTGCTTCCCTTGATAGACCCCACATCCTGTTCCGTCGTAGACATTTTTCGCAGCAGTGCTATTCGTATAGCCATAGTATCTTCCTTCCATGGAATCGCCGCTGAGTTGCCATGTTATTATCTCGGGAACACGATTAGTCGGATTTCTGGGACCAAATTGCCATACTCTCGTAGAACCATACGGTGCCAAATTCAGGCCCCAAGTCTTCATCCTCAATACGGTTCTGTTGTACCACTTTTGAAGCTGATCCGTCCCATTAACGCTGTACTTAATCGCTCTTGCGTCATACATGCTGGTAAGATCGGCAATTTGTCCGACTTTGGGTGGCGTTGCGAAGGATCGCGTTACAAGACCCTTGATATAGTAGAGTGGGTTGGTATCTCCATTAACTCTGGCTGGGGCAAAATCGGAGGGTAGAAAGACATAACTAGAGCCCCAACTAGTTGGTGTCCACCAATTAACCAGATTACCATTCGACTGATAATTGCGGTAGAAACCCTTGCCATCCGGTACTAAATAATTCCCGATATCTAGGTTATAAGACCCGTCAGCGTTTAATTTCGAGGCTTGCCTCGGATTACCTGTGCCGTTGATGAGCTTCCACGTTCCACCCGCTGCTGAGTAGTACCACTGGATTCGACCGCCGCTCCCTAGCGTAGTGACGTTAAGATAGGTGTCATTGAAAGGCCGGCCATATCCGATGTAAAGTGTATCGCCGGGATCTTGTACCGTGATCCCGTGGTTATTTATTACGTCATTCGGAGTTATGTCCTCCGCTTGGACCTTCAGGTTTGAAGAAAATGTGGAATTGACAGCGTCATAAGTATAGATGCTACTATAGCTGATCAAATTACCCGGAGTAGTTGCGATGTCTTTTATAAGGTCAGCGCCCTTGGCAAAATAAGCATTGCCCAAGGGATCAACAAACATCCAGCGACTACCGAACTTGGCAATTGCGAAATATCCAGTGCCCCCACCGGGAAGCGATACGGCCGTGAATCCTCCGTACTGATCGAGTAGATGGGCGTGCTCTACTGAATTTACAGAAAGGAATGATACGGCACAGGATGCAGTGAAGAGGAAACCGACCGTGAACTGTTTCATTACATTAATACGGAAGTTCATCGTGGAACTCTCCCTATAGGTTCAAATCGAAGAGAGGTTTGAGAACCTGCGCTCTAGAGTTGGTTTCATAAATGATTGCGATCATGTTTAGATGTGCGCATCATAATGATTTAGAAGCACTTACGAGATAGCAGCCGCGGTCTCCGGTATTTACGAAACCAGCTCTAAGCATTTTGCGCCAGTAACGCTCCACGGCCCCATGGACCCGCTGCAGTGCCCGAAAGTTCCCGGGAATGCCGTAGTACGCATAGTGACCGCGAAGCACTTGATTGAGGTGGCCTACCTGCTCCCGGATCGGCAAGTGCCGCATCCGCTGCATTAGCTCCTGCAAGTGCAGAAGCGCGCGCCGCAGTCGTGACTTTTCCGTACGCAGGCCGACCCGAAAGTTAGCTTTCTGGTTGCGTGTGCAGTACAGCATGAAGCCCAGAAAGTAGATCGTCTCCGGGCGTTTACGGCCACGTTTGCTCGCCTGTCGCTGCGCCTTGCGACCAAATTCGACGAGCTTGGTCTTGCTGGCTTCCAGGATCAAGCCAAACTTCCCCAGTCTCTTGCACAGTGCCTCCTGGACACGAAGAGCATGCGCACAATATTGGAAGCACAACGCAAAGTCGTCGATGCACCGCACCAGATAGGCCCTGCCCGTAGCCGAGGCTTGGCCACACGCTCAAACCACAGATCGAGCACGTAGTAGTGCAGATACACATTGCTCAGCAACACGCTGATCGAACCACCTCGCGGGGTGCCCTTTTCGTTCGGATGTACTTCCTCTTCCTCCAGAACGCTTGCTTTCAGCCAGCGCCGGATCAAGCTGATCAAGTGCTGGTCTCCCATTCGGTGTCGCTAACTGCGCCGGTGCGCTTGTTGGCGGAATCAATGATCAACTGGCGCTTCATTGCCGGAGATGAACTGGCCGCCGGTGTCGATTACGAATGGCATGGTTTTTTCTCGGTGCCGAAAAGTTTCTGGGGAGTTCTACTTAGTGCACCAAAACAATCTTCGGTTGCGAGATATCATAATTCGGCAGTTCGCTCAAGGCGAAGGTATCACCCAGGACACGATAGTATTGCGGTCCTCCACCGAGTCCTGGTAGGTTGCTATAATTGTTCAAGCCGACCAAATACGCACTGAGCGGACCAATGAAGTTGCCGCAGTCTCGCGCCTCTCCGCCTACAACATATCCACTGCTATCGCGGCTGACGGCGTGCATGGCTTCTATCCCGTCATAAGCATTGTCCCATGCTGTCACGAACCCGAAGTCGTACCACTCTGAACCGGACATGGCGCTATCGTCATTCCAGGCCCAATGTGAAACGCCAGCGTTAAAATACTTGCCATCACTGCCCTGGAGTGCGTTGTAATTGGTGTATTCGTTTACTATCGCCGCTGCCTTTAATCCCTGAGTATCGGACTGGTTAAAGTTCCCTACCCAGTAGTCGGCGGCAGACATCCGAACTGGTTGCCCTACAGAGGTGCAGTGGGTGTAGTCGCCAGTGACCCAAATAGTTTTCCAGTTAGCTTTAACGGCGGTTCTTGGCGCCGTACAAGGTGCCGAAGTACTGCCAGGAAACTCGGGAGTCCAAGAAAACCGCATCTCGTAAGGAACTCCCGTCCAGGTAATCTGGGTCTGCCCTCCCGAATACGTCAATCCGGTAATTGTGCCCCCAAAGGTCATAGGAGAATCAGGGTTTGACGAGTGGTAGTCGTGATAGATGACCGGCTTTTGCAGGGCGTTGTAAATCCTGACTCCCTCTTGATAGATAGTGTTTCCGCCATATTGAGCTGGCACTGGCCCAGGGGAAATTTCAGCGAAATCAATATATGGCCCAATACCTGCCGCCACCTCTGTTGGCGGTTGGTAGATGAATAGAGCGATCATCGTGTTAGGGGCTTGGGCGTGCACCGCAGCGTGCATGACCGTGCCATACTTAGCAGTTGCGAGTACCTCGAAGGCGGTAAGATCGGTGGCAATGGCGGCGGGGGTAGAATGGAACGAGATCGGGAATAATCCAGAACATCCATGTGTAATGTGGGAAACTAGGTTGGTAACTGAGGTACCCGCCTCATCCATGAAGCCGGTGCCCGTCCCCCACCCTCCGTTGCTGGTCCACCTGGTATAACTCATGCTCCATGCAGCATTGAGGTTTGCCAGCGCAGTTGTCGCGGCGCTTCCTCCGCTGACTATGTATGTGTTGTAATACCCCATCACGTCAGAACTGATAGTGAAGGCCGGGATGGGGTCGCCAGCACCCTTATACTCGTAGCGCAACATGTCGGCCACGGCATATTTGGAGTAGAGGTTCGGGTAGGCATACGTTATCGGCTTGCCAAGCGGGTCTGTGCCAGTGGGGTGCTGCGGATTACCAAACACGACAACGGCCCCGATGTGCGCGTGTTTGAAGTAGCTACCGAATCCGAAAATCCAGTCGGCTTCCTCTGGATCAATGGCAATTGTCCATGCGTCGATGATGAAATGAGTTTTATTTACCGCCGCCCGCGCGTTCATGTTAGTGGTGTAAGCGGGATCGAAAACGTCTGGATGTTTGCCTGGGTAAATGCTGCATCCCGTTCCTTGGTAGATGTTCTTAGTCGCCGTTGAGGACGTGAACCCGAAGTACCTCCCCTCCATCGAGTCCCCACTAAGCTGCCAAGTGACGATCTCAGGCATTCGATTTGTGGGATTCGCTGGCCCCATCAGCCACAAGCGATTCGAATCATAAGGCGCTAGGTTCAACCCCCATGCCTGCATCCTGAGCATGGTGCGATTATACCAACGTTGTATCTGGCTGGTACTACTCCCATTCACGCCGTACTTCATCTGGTTGGCATTGTACGCATTGGTAAGATCAACGATCTGCCCTGCCTTGGGAGAAGTCGTAAAGGCTTGCGTCACTACTCCCTTGATGTAATAAAGACTGGCCGAACCATTGACCACGGTTTTCACTAGGTTAGCGGGGAAAAACAAATAGCTTGCGCCGAAGCCGCTGGCCGTCCACCATTGCACAAGATTGCCCGTGGGGCCAGCGGCTGTGTAGAAGCCATTGGCGTTCGGCACCAGATAGTTGCCAATATCGAGGTTGTAGGAATGATCGCCGTTCAGGGCTGATGCAGTCTTGGGATTCCCGGTTCCGTTAATAGGATGCCAAGCTCCGCCCGAGGCCGAGTAATACCACTGGATCTTTCCGCCCACACCCAGGGTGTTGACGTTGAAATAGGTCATGCTAAAGGGGCGGGCGAAGCCGATATAGAGGGCGTCGTTGACGTTGTGCGCGGTCACTCCGGCGACGTTCACCACGTCATTGGGCGTAATGTCCTCGGCGGCTGGTGTTGCTAGGTTCGCGGAAAACGTGGAACTAGCTGAATCGTAGGCATAGATGCCTATATACGGAATCTGGTTTCCCGGCGTGGTGCCTATGTCTGTGGTAAGATCAGCACCCTTGGCATAATAAGCATTGCCCAGAGGGTCGACCAGCATCAAACGGCTGCCGAATTGCGCTGTGGTGAAAAATCCGGTTGGCTTGGTGTGCAGGCCTGTGTAGCCCCCATACTGATCGAGCTGCGCCCACAGTGAGCCTGTTAGCAGGCAAATCACTGCGATAATGTTAGTGTGCTTCTTCACGAGATCACCACCACCCGTTTTCTGCCAGAGCTGGAACGGACCACCACCTCGACGAACCGGAGCATCCATTCGTGACCAAGCTCCCGAAAAAGTTCTTCAAGTCCGCCTCCAGCACCCATTCCCCTTTCCGGCCGGTAATTAATTCGTGCAGCGTTGCCAGTGCTTGATGGGCACCCCGCCCACCGGAATGTATGGTCCGCCGCCGTGTCGCAAGCGAAAAATGAAAGTGACAGGTCGGTCTGCGCGAATGTTTACGGCCTTTGTTGGAGCACCACGCTCCTGGCCATGATGGAATGCGCTGCGCCCTCTTCCTGTTTAGTTGGGCAGTCTTGGAAGACTTCTTCCGGTTACAGGCTTAGAGCGCACCGGGAGGCCCCTTCCCTCCCCCGGCATTGCCCGGCTTCATCAGTACTACGAGCCTCTCCGTCACCCCATACGGCCCGGCCTTTCTCTCGCGAGCAGCCAGTTGATCTCACTGCAATCACCGCTGGGGCTTCCCGTGTTGCCCTTGGTCCCCTTTTGCCTGCATGCCGTCGCCACTACCCCGGCAGGTTCGGCGGAAGCTGTTGGCTCGTACCCTTCCCTCTCATCGGCCTTCCCCGAGTCTACGGCGGGTCGGCAGCTGCATCATGGTTTTCGAGGCCTGCTCAGCGTTCACTCACGTTACGGCCTGCATGCTTACCGAGTCGCCTTCGCGACCCTTCTACACCGGAGGCTTCAGCGGCTTAGTTACCTTCACCACTGCTCCGATTGCTACCGGGTGGAACGAACCAGTTCCCGGGTGGGGACTTGCACCCACTGAGGACCAAACGCCTTTCACGGCGCACGCGGACTATCCCATTAGCAGCTAGGAAGATGTCCCCATCGGGTGGCGGCCTGGATGGTCATCGTCGCCAACTGACCGCGCAGGCTCAAGGCGCTGAGGATGGCCAGGATCTTCCAAGTGGCCCTGGGAAGCGCCTTCTGCAAGCAGCTGCCCGCGGTAGGCGCGGGCGTAGCCGCGCGTCATTTGCGTGGTCACTCCACTCTCATCGAGAAAAATCAGCCACTCTGGCGCGATTCCGCCGATCGTTTGCTGGAAGCCTTGTCGCCGCTGCTGGTTCGCTTCGGTGTCGCGTTCGCTGGCGTGGAGTGACTTCTTTTAGCCGCAACCCATCTGACACAGCACCTGCCACAGTCGTTCGATGCTCACATGCACACGGTGAACCTTTTCCAGCTTCTGCTGTAACTCCGCCAAGGTCAGATCCGGCTGGGCCTGCACCCTCCCAACCGCTGCTCGACCCGCTCCGTCTGCCCGCTGCGCTTGCGTTGGGCCGAGATCTTCCACGCCCAAGGCACGCTTACCGAGAAGCGCTGGGCCAGTTGCTCCAACGCTCCGTCCCCACGGTCATAGGCCTGCAGCAGCTTGCGCCGCAGATCGTCCCCATACCATTTCGCCACTGCTGGTTTGCCGCAGAGTCTTGCCGGAATCCAGTATACACTTACGGTGAGAATGCTCTTGAGGGAGTGACTTCGGCTGGAACGGATGTGCAAGGATTTGCACTACTTGCATTCAAAGTTTTGCCGTTCTGAAAATCGAACGATAAGAACTGCTTGATTATCAGCTATTTATCGAATGTGCTATCCTGCACTCTCGGCCAAATAATTGCACACACCCCAAAGGGACTGCCAGAGAAATCAAACAGGGAGCGAGAACCGTTGGCGCTGGCCGGCACCAAATCGACGAGCACTGCGTTGACCACCCCAGCAGACGAACCAGTCTTGTTGGGGGACAGTAGCGCTGTGAGATCTTCAACCTTGTGGCAAACGATTAAGCCCTTCGGCTGGCCCATGTGCGGGCTGATCGTCTATTTTTGCGGCGGCGCCCTGCTGCGCCCTATGGCTTTCCCGTTGGCGTTTTTGCTGTTTGCGATTCCGATACCGGTCCTGATCTACAACGAGATTGTTTTTCCGCTGCAGTTTGTGGCCTCTTGTGGCCTCCAAATTCGCAACTTCGACGTTGGAGATGCTCAACCTGTTTCCCATCATGCGTGAGGGCAACGTTCTGATTTTGCCCAACATGTCGCTGGAAGTGGTGGAGGCCTGCAGCGGTATTCGGTCGTTGATGTCGCTACTGGCCCTGGCGGCCGGCTACGGGCATCTGGCCGAGCGCAGCACCGTGGTGCGCTGGCTGTTGTTCCTGGCCATGGTTCCCCTGGCCATTATCAGCAACGGAACCCGAGTCATGATAACGGCTTTGATGGCGAACTACATCGGTCCCCGCGCCGCCGAAGGATTCATGCACGAGTTTTCGGGCTGGGTGATTTTCGTAGTGGCCACGGTGTTATTTTTAGGGTTGCACAGCTTGACGATTGTGGTGCGCAAGAAACTGGGATGGCTGCCAAAAGATGGAAGCGCCCTGGCAAAGGCCAAGGTGACTCCATGAAATCCGGCGTCCGCTATTGGCTCATGATTGCCGTGCTGGTGGGAGCGACAACTTCCATGGCGTACCTGTCACACGGAGAATCCACTCCACCCGCCAAGCCGCTCACCGAGTTTCCCGCCCAGGTCGCGGGCTACACTAAAGCTGCCGATTGGCCACTTGACGAAAAAACTATAGATTTGCTGGGCGTGACCGATTATCTCAACCGTGGCTATATCTCGAAGTCGCAAGGCTTGATCACCTTGTACATCGGGTATTTCCGCAGTCAGCGCACCGGCGCCACCATTCACTCTCCCAAGAACTGCCTGCCGGGCGCGGGATGGACGCCCATGAAGGCGAGCGTGTATCAACTGTCGCTTGACGACGGGCGTAAGGTGCCGGTTAATCTTTACATCGTCCGCAAGGATTTGGACGAACAACTCGTGTTGTATTGGTACCAGGCGCACGGCCGCGTAGTGGCCAGCGAATACTGGGGTAAGTTTTATTTGGTGTATGACGCGATGCGCTTGAACCGCACCGATGCCGCTTTGGTTCGTATCACCGCTCCGATCTACAACGGTGACGAGGAGCAGGCGCGTACGCGGGCGCTGGCGTTCGCAAGACAGATTACAAGTGACGTCGATCAGATCATCCCTCGGTGACCCAGGAGAAGGCCGGTCGGACGCCACTATCTGGCTTCAAGAAATCCTGAGGGCGCCATCAAGGAGTACCAGCGCGGTCTGAACTATGACTCCAAGAACCAAGAGTTGCAACTACGCTTGCTGGAAAACTTGCTCAATCCCGGCAAGGTTGACGATGCCACGAAGATGGTGGATCGCATGCTGAAGGACAAGCCCGGCGACGTCATGGCGCGCATTACCCACGGGCGACTGCTGGCGATTAAAGGCAATAGCACTGAGGCCATCACTGCGCTCCGTGATGTTATCCACGATGCTCCGGATAATATCCGTGCGCACTACATTCTCGGACAGGTACTGCGTCAGATCCGCGATCTGGCCGGAGCCAAGACGGCCCTAGCTGAAACCTGCCGTGACTCTCATGACTACGACACTGCCAGAGAATACGCAGCTCGTTTACAAAAGCTGAATGAAAACGATCCCGAAGCCCATTTCCTGAACGCCACCATCGATATTGGCGCGAAGGATCATCTTGCCGCTCTGGATGAACTGAAGGAAGCGCAGAAGGCCGCAGCCCACGATCCGATGGTGCATTTCAACATGGCATTCGCTTACGCGGGGCAGAAGCAGGCTGCTTTGCCGCGCGGATAAACTCGAATTTTATGTCCTGGTTTAGCAAACTCGATAAGTGCTTGGGACGCGGCTCCTATTACTGGCTTCGCAGCAAACTCGATCCGAAGCTGACGTACTTCCAGTGGGAATACGCAGACATTCTGGAGCATGTTGTCACTCCCCAGACGCGCTGGCTCGACGGGGGGTGCGGGCATCAGATCCTCGAGGTGCGACTGGGAGAGCAAGAAAGACGACTCGTCGATCGCGCGGGATTAGTCGTAGGTTGCGATCCATTTGCACTATCTCTCGGGAAGCATCGCACCATTAGGAACAGGGTGATGTGTCCGATAGACGATCTGCCGTTTCTGTCCAGCAGCTTCAATCTGGTGACCATGAACATGGTGGTCGAGCACCTGGCCGACCCGGCAAAGGTGTTTCAGGAGATCGCACGAGTTCTTGAACCGGGCGGCATCGTCATCTTCTTAACCCCCAACCGGGCCAGCTACTATGTCCGGCTTGCCGACCTAGGCCGAGCCATTATTCCCAGCAAGATTGCATTCAAACTGATTCGCTATCTCGAATCCCGCGAACCCGAGGATGTCTTCCCAACCCATTACCGCGCGAATACCCGAAGAGATGTGGAGAACATCATGCGTGACCTTGGAATGGAGCTGGTGCAGATGATCTTCATGCGCGGACGACCGTTCTTTTTCTTTTTCGCGCCACTCTCCATCCTAGAGATGCTCGCGGTGCGGTTCTTGGCATTGCTAGGATTTCAAGAGACCACTTCCGCAGTCTTCATGGCAGTATACTCACGTAAAACAATAGGTATTTCGACGAGCGGTTCAGCCTTGGCACAGGCGGTTGGTGTTCCGGTCGACAGGAGAGGACTGTGATTCTTTTCTACTTACTCATCGCGATGATGCCCTTCGAGAGGAAAGGCGCCACGGTTGCGAACGTCACGTATACGAAATACGTGGGCTTGGCTTGTCTGTTCGTCGTATTTTTTGAGCTTCTACGACGCCGGCGTGCCCTGCATTTTTTTGGAACGCCACAGTCCAGATGGCTGATGCTATTCCTCTTCTTGGTCACGTTATCGTTCGTGATCAGCGGGGCGGGATTGAACCTTGGGAATTCGGGTGTCGTCAGCTACTGGTCGTTCGCACTCCTGTTTTTCATGACCATGATCCTGGTCAATAACCCGCGCCGGCTTCATTGGAGTTTGATGGCGGCGGTCGGCGGAATGGCCTGGTTCGCGCAGTACGCGATTCGCGAATGGCGCTGGGGGTTGAATCATATTGGAGCGGCGTATCGCCCCACCGGCCTGACTGCTGATGCCAACTACTTCGGCGTGAATCTCATTCTCGTGTTGCCCGTGGCTTTGATGTTCTTTATGACCGCCAAGAAGGCATGGCAGAAAGTCTTTTTTGGGGGTTGCAGCTGCCTGCTATTGGGTGCGACCGTGATCGGTGCCTCTCGAGGCACGTTGCTGGGGATAGCGGTCGCCTCCGGATACATAATCCTGCGCTCCAAGAAGGGAGCGAGAAACATCGCGATCCCATTGGCTTTACTGATTCCATTTCTGGCTTTCTCTCCCTCGTCACCGCTCAAGCGCCTGCTCCATCCGAGCGAGGCCGACGCTCGTGCTTCGGATGCCCGCATTTACACGTGGCGAGCCGGCCTGCGTATGATTTCGGCTTATCCCTTGCAGGGGGTGGGTTTAGGCAATTACAAGTTGGTGGGACCACGATATGATCCAACCGGACAGCTGGCACTGGGACCGCACATTGCGCACAACGCTTACCTCGAAATCGCCGCGGAAATGGGAATTCCGATATTTTTGGTGTTCATTGCCCTATTGGGGTCGACTTTCCGCTCTCTAGCGCGGACGCGACGTCGTGCTCTTGCCAATGGTCCAGAGTCCGTGAGTGCAATTGCACTAGCCATGCAGGCAGGATTGATGGGTGCATGCGTCGCGATATTTTTCGTGAGCGGCCAGTACCAGAAGCTCCTATGGCTGTTCCTCTCGCTCTCCATGTGTCTGCCTTCGTTGGTGTCGAGAAAAGCTAAAATCGAGCCGGAAGAACGAGTTGAGGAGCCGCCGGTCTTCGTGGGCATCCCATGCGAGGAATCGGAGATCCGGGGTACTTGGCCGCAAAATCCTAGCGCTGACTCCTGGACTTGACGTGACGCAAGGGTTTGCAACGGAGCTCTTCAACGACGTTCTGCGTACTTCGACCTTGCATGCCAAACCTCAAACCAGTGTGCACCGCGCGAGTCTTTTCTAGAGCTGGTTTCATGTGCGCCCGTGGAAAGGCGTTAGTCTTCAGCGGGTGGAAATCCCGCCCGGGAACTGGTTCGCTCCGCCCGGTAGCAAACGAAGTAGCGGTGGAGGTAACGAAGCTGCTGAAGCCTTCGGCGTAGAGGGTCGCTAAGGCGACTTGGCGAGCGTACAGGTCGTAACGTAAGTGAACGCTGAGCAGGCCCGAAACGCTCAATGCAGGAGCCGACCTGGCATGAATACAGGGAAGGCCGACGGCGATGGGGAAGCACGAGCGAATAGATTCCATCGACCCTGCCGGGGTATTGGCGACGGCATGTAGGCATAGGAGACCAGACGCAACACGGGAAGCCCCAGCGGTGATCGCAGTACGGGTCAACTGGCAACTCGCGAGAGAAAGGCCGGGCCGTATGGGGTGACGGAGAGGCCCGTAGTACAGATGAAGCCAGGTAACTCCGGTGGAGGGAAGGGGCCTCAGTTAAAGACAGAGGCAAGAAGCAACAAAGGAGGGAGGGATTGGCGATGAGCCTAGCAACTCCACCAAGCGTTCAGAAGTTGCAGACGGTGTTACACGCAAAAGCGAAGGAATCGCCCAACTTTCGTTTCTACGCGCTGTACGACAAGGTGTATCGAGAAGATGTCCTGGCCTTCGCGTATGAATGCTGCAAAGCCAACGGCGGAGCAGCAGGAGTCGACGACCAGACTTTCGAGGACATCGAGGCATACGGGGTGAAACGATGGCTGGACGAACTGGCGCAAGAGCTGAAAAGCCGAAGCTATCAACCGAAACCTGTGCGGCGAGTGTATATACCCAAGCCGGACGGGAAGCAGAGGCCGTTGGGTATACCTGCCATCCGCGATCGGGTTGTGCAGACGGCAGTAGTTCTGGTGCTCGAGCCGATTTTCGAGGCCGACCTGCCGCTGGAACAGTATGCCTATAGGCCGGCCCGCAGCGCACTGGATTCCTTGAGGCATGTCCACAAGCTGATTAACACTGGCCATAGACAAATCGTTGACGCGGATTTATGCGGCTACTTCGATAGCCTTCCGCATTCCGAGCTTCAAAAGTCGGTGGCTCGAAAGGTCGTCGACGGAGCCATGCTGCATCTGACCAAGAGGTGGCTGGAAGCTCCCGTCGAGGAGATCGACGAGCGTGGGAATAAGCGTCGCAGCACGCGCAATCGGGACCAGGGTCGGGGCACTCCGCAAGGATCTCCGATCAGTCCCTTGCTCAGCAATTTGTACATGCGTCGGTTCGTGCCCGGGTGGAAGGTACTGGGGCACGAGGGGCGTCTGAAAGCGTACATCGTTAATTATGCCGATGATCTCGTGATCTGCTGTCGTGGCGGAGCCGAAGAGGCTTTGACCAGGATGCGGAACATAATGTCGAAGCTGAAACTGACGGTGAACGAAACTAAGACGCGGGTCTGCTCTCTGCCGGAAGAGAAGTTCGACTTTCTGGGGTACACGTTCGGGCGGTGCTACTCAAATGCTAATGGGGAAGAATGGGGATTCGTACGTTATTGGAATCAAATTCTGGGAACTTACTGACAGCGGCAAGGGCGAACATGGCAACTGGGGTCTGATTTCCCACAAGGAGAACGCATACGATGGCAAGGAAGCCGTTCGCGCCGGGCAAGGATCCATGGGGATTCACTACCGGCGGCGAAGATCAGGATTATGGCGACTTTCTTTCCACGGTTCGCGAAGCAACTTTACCATTCAGGAGCTAGTGACCCGCGATCTTGCGCCGTATGCCCAGAATGCGGGCACACAGAAGTACAGGGTTTAAGGGCTTAAATGTTTCGAGGCTTTCTTTCAACTTGGGCCGGACTGATCATCAATGGGGTGGTTTCGTTCCTGCTCGTCCGCATGCTGGTCCACGGCTTGGGCAACTTCTACTATGGACTTTGGATCCTGGCCTCTTATTTTCTGGACTTCTACGGTCTTTTGGACATGGGCATGCGCTACAGCCTGCAACGTTTCGTGGCGCGTTACGGCGGCACGAGTCAGCGCGAAGCGCTGAACGAAACTTTCATGACCGGCGTGTCGATGACCATGCTTACGGGTGCGACCGTCATAGCGGTGTGTGCGGTGCTGGTGTGGATCCTTCCCGGTTTCTTTCACGTCAGTGGAGACTCGCGGACGGTATTCCGGATCGTGCTGGTAATTCAAAGCCTCACCCTTACACTCAATCTTCCGGCGCGCATCATGGGGGCGTACCTTTGCGGATTGCACCGTTTTGATCTCTATAACGGCGCCGCCTCCCTACAGGGGGTCCTCCGAGGAATTGTGTTCTGGATGGTGATCCGCATGGGCGGACGAATTGTCGCTGTTGCCATGGCTTATCTGGTGATCACGGCGTTCATCCTGGTGGTGGTGATCTTCTTTGTCCGGCATGCCGACCCGGAACTCAGCATTGGCTGGAAGTACACCAGTTTCGCACGGACCAAGGAGTTAGCTCAGTTCAGCGCTTTCGTCTTCGTCAATGATATTGGCGACCGTCTGCGATTTTCTACCGATGCTATCGTCATCTCCCATTTCCTGAGTGTCGCTCTGTCCACTCCCTTCAACGTCATCAGCAAATTGATGGAAACCTTCAAGATGGTGTTTTTCCCCATCACCGGACCGTTAAATACCGAGGCCAACCTGCTGGATGGGCAGAAGAAATTCGAAGCAGTGAAGGCGTTGTTCTTGCGTTCCACGAAGGCTTGCGCTCTGCTGGCCTTCGCCGGCGCGACGGTTTTGTTCCTCTACGGCCGCGATATCCTTCGCTTCTGGATGGGCGAAGCTTTTACCAGTTACTTCAACGTGCTCGTAGTTCTCACCATCGGCTATTGCGTGATTCTGATGCAGTCCCCGTCGCCCGTTTTCCTGTACGTGCGTAGCCGGCAAAAGACCCTTGCTGCATGGACACTGGCAGAAGGGCTAGTCAATTTAGGGTTGAGCATATACTGGGCGCGACAGTATGGCATTCTTGGCGTAGCGCTGGGTACGACCGTACCGATGTTAGTGGTGCGGTTGGGCATCCAGCCGTTCTACACGCTTCGCCTGCTTGGCGTCTCTTGGGGCGAGTATCTAGTCAAGTCGTTCGTGCGTCCCGCGGTGGTCACTGCGGCTGCGATCGCGCTGGCTTCGGTTGCGGGCTTGATCCGTCACCCAGCAAGCAAGTTGGGCTTTGCGGGAATCCTGGTGGCGCTCGGACTAATGTTCTTTGTTCTGTCGTATTGGATCGTGTTCGATGGTCGCGAGCGCGAAAGACTCCGTCACCACGGCGCCCGTCTGGTACAGCGATTCCGCGTGCAGCACGCGTAAACAGTCGGAGTTGTATAGGCCCAGGGCAGGCCGTCGCCGTCTCCCCGTACCAAGTGCATGCGGCCTTCTGTTGTTCGAAAAGCTACAACAACTCGGCAAGCTTCTGCGAGCCAGCGAAAACAAAGTTGGAGCTTGTCTACTCATACAGGCATGCTCGAAGTCCTCTTCCTTGTACCGGCGGCGATGACCCCAACGGTCTTGGAGGCGATGGCCAGATTGCGCGACACCTGAGCCGCCCTTTGCCCTTGGTCGAGCTGCTGCAAGATCAAAGCCCGCCTCAGGACTCGCGCCGATTGCTTGCCTTTGCCCAACATGGCGCGTTCCCCAAGTGTACTTAGTGGGAGAGAACATGTTGGCACGATCGGCATTGCTAATCTGAAGGTTGCCCGGGGCCAGGGCATAAGCATCCCAAAATCGTTCATTGTCCGCGTCGCCCAGCTCAGGTGCGGAGATCAGCGGCAGCGGGGAATGGCGGTCCGTGATGCGGAGCCAGAACAAATCGAGTGCGTCGGAGGGATGCTGAAGCCTCTGGCCGTATTCGTACAGCAACTGTTGCAGGCGCGGGTCGCCAAGACATCTTCGCCATGTCGGAGATCATGTACATGATGGAAGGATTTTTTAAGGACAGCTCCGGATGGGCCACGATCCAAACCGTTGTCCGTTCCAGGGCGCCATCAAGTTGCGCATTGAACTGCGAGCGTGACTGGCTGCGAAAGCAGTAGTTGTTGTAGAGCAGAATGCAGGCCAGCAGAATCGCCAGAAATGCGAAACCGATCCACAATACAGACCACAGACGGCGAGTTCGGGACGATTTCAAGAATGGCTGCGCGGAAGCGGCGGTCATAGAGGAGCGGGAGTCGCGGCCAAGCATTGAGTCATTGTAACTGGAATTTCTTACCAGCACCTCAAGTTTAGCTTCGCTGCAATCGGTCGAACCCTAGTCGCGCGATTCGTTGGCATCGGCTAGCGTCGAGCGCGCCACGCTGGTGCGGAAGCCCATGTGGTACAGCTTGCCACCTACCGCGCCCAGGCAGGTCTCGATGTCCCGCAGACTCTCGCGATAGGTCAATTGGGCGAAGGCCATCGCCAGATACTGGTCCTAGCAGGTGAAGTTCTTCGCGCACCGGTCGCCACAGTAGCGGGCCACGCATTTTTGAAATTCCTTGTGAGGCAGATGCTCGATCAGTTGGGCAAACACGGTGCGGCCGGAGTTCATGCCGCATTGTTACCACTCCCCTCAACACCGCCAAGCTCCGGTTCTAAGCTTGGCGATTTCAAATCGTTCCCGGCGTGAAAGCCCCTTATCCGACGAACAATCAACCGCTTACGCCGACCTCACGCAAGTTTCCCCGGACAGCAGTGCCCATCGGTAAACCAGCTTCACTTGAGCGCGCGAAAAATGTGGCATTACACCTCGGATCGGGGTTACTATTGGTGTCAACGATGCAGGGTGTCGAATGTTGGGTAACTGTTGCCACTGATGCTCCAGATCGTTCCCGTTTCCATATCTTATCATGTCCACGTGATTTGTTATTTGCCGGGTGCGGATTGAAGTGAGCGTCCTCAATCCAGACTGGCTCTTAATGTTTGTACCATTTATTGCCATTTAGGATGAGCATGTCCTTCCTCAAATTTCGGAGAGCAGCCTTACCGATTCTAAACGTCGCTTATCATTCCGGCATCTACAGCTTGGTGAGCCGATTCTGGGCAGGTTGTGGTGTTATCTTCAGCCTGCATCGCTTTGCGGAGCCTGGCAAGTCTATCCTGCACCCTGGGCATGTATTACATACCAACATTCTGGATGAGGTGCTGGAGACAGTCCAGCAGCTTGGCTGGGAGATAATTAGCATTGATCAGGTATATGAACGGCTGTCCTCTGGCGCATATACTACTAGGAGAAGAGGCGCTCGGCCGCGCTCGTTTACTTGCTTTACGATTGACGATGGCTACGAGGACAATTTGTCATTGGCACTTCCGGTGTTTCGCAAGCATAAAGCTCCCTTTTGCGTTTACATCGCGACCTGCTTCCTGGAGCGATCCGCGTTTCTGTGGACTTCGCCGAACGAGGAACTTGTCTTCAAGAGTAAGCGGATTGACCTACCCGCGATGGGTGATGACGGTCCCAGAATGCTTTACACAGAGACGTTCGAGCAAAAAGTTGCTGCTTATCAAACTCTGGACGGCTTGTGCCACACGTTAGGAGACACATTCTTCCCGGTGATTCACCAGATCTATGAACTTCACGGGATCGATCCGCGCCGCCATCTCGACCGTCTGGCGCTCACTCTCGATCAGGCGAGACAACTCGCATTGGATCCTCTTGTTACGATCGGCTGTCATACGGTAACCCACCCGCGGCTGTCGCGTTTGAGCGAAGAGGCAGCCTATGGTGAGATGGAAGAGAGCCGTCGTAAGCTGGAGAGTTGGTTGAACGTTGAGGTGCGTCACTTTGCCTATCCATTTGGTCGAAGTGACGCCTGCGGTCCACGCGAGTTTGCTCTTGCCAAGCGGGCGGGTTTCAGAACGGCACTCACGACTCGCCCCGGGAATATCTTCCCCGAACATGGCGACCAGCTGCATTGCCTTCCCCGCCGCAGCATTCCGTTTAGAAAATTCCATTTGCGGAATGTTCTCTTCGGGGTGGAGACTATTCTCAAAAACGAGCGCCGATTCCAAACCAACTAACTTCAAATGCAATCCCCAGCGCTCCAAGTCCAAGTCCGGCCTGTTGAAAGAGGCGAAGTCCCGGAAGTCATCGAATTTCTGCGCGGTGGCTTTCAAAACTTAGCCCGTCGGTCTCCGAACGACCTCCGACCATTGTTCGAATACCGATGGTCCAACGTTTCGGAGAAACCCTCTCTTGGATTTGCCCTCTGGTCCGGGCAAGAAATCGTTGGTTTTCTTGGTGTCGTTTACGCAGAGCGACCTCTCGCGGGCCGTCTGGTAAAGACCTGCAATCTCTCCACGTGGTACGTGCGACAAGATTTTCGCGGATCCGCCATGAAGCTGTTATCCGCGGCCCTGGCTGAACGGGAATATTCTGTGACGAACCTGACAGCCTCCCCGGAGGTACGAAGGATCATGGAGGCCCTAAGATTTCAGACGATTGATCAGTGCAAATGGGTATATTTGCTTTGGCGCTATTGGCGGACGATGTTACGCCCGGGGCCGGAGGTCATGTCCAGTCCTGAACAGATCGCCGAGGTGTTGCAGGGAGATGATCGACAATTGCTGCGCGATCACCTACCTTACAGGTTGAAGCACTATCTTCTGCGAAGCGGGAGTGATTACAGTTACCTTGTGCTAAAACGTCGAAGATTCCCGGGGGAGGTCGCTTTCAATAGAATTCCGCTGAAAAAGGTCCGGCTGCTATGGTACCCGTGCATGGAGGTGTTGCATCTCGGAAACCTGCAACTGGCTTTACGCCACTGGGAACACCTGATGGCCACGATTCTTCGCCGCGAACGTGTTTTGGCAGTCGTGGTGGCGGAGCGCTTTCTGGGTGCCACCCCACCCGCAGGCATTCGCATGGAACATCGCAACTATTTGCTGGCGCGTGAACCGTTGAACGCTACCATCGACAGCCTATATTCGGAGCTGGCAATTTATCCATTCTGAAGCAGTACCGAGCAATCCTATGAAGCTCTTAGAAGCATTCGAACTTATTAACCAGAATCGCGATTCAAATGTTCCCGTCAAATCATTCTATCTTGCTTGCGGTTTCACGCCGCTGCACTTACGCACCTTCTTGCAGGCTAATCTGCAGCATCGAATAGCTGAATGCCGAGTAGAAGTGCTGGTTGGTCTGTTTGGTGATCTGGCAGGAAATCTCGAACGTGCTCCCGCTCTCGCTGCCGAAGGAACGGCCGTGGTGATCGAGTGGACTGATTTGGATCCCCGGCTCGGGTTGAGAGTACTTGGAGGATGGCTTCCTGAAACGCTGCACAGCATTCAGGAGAGCGTGGCTCTCTGCTGCAATCGTATCGAGACCGCATTGCGCGATCTCGCGAGATCTTCCCCGATTGCTGTGTCGTTGCCGACTCTACCGCTGCCGCCGTTAGACTTGCCGCCCACTTTTCAGGCAGGGTCTTTTGAGTTGGAACTGCGCCAGCGGACGGCAACCTTTGCGGCTCGCATCTGCAGCATCGCTTCTGTACGCATCGTGAACCCGCAGCGGCTGGATGCAATTTCGCCGCTGTCCCAGCGGTTTGATGTGGAAGGCGAACTCACCCAAGGTTTCCCGTACCGGCTGGAACACGCTGAAAAGCTGGCTGAGTTGCTTTCATCTTTGCTTAACAACCCTCCGCCAAAGAAGGGGCTGATTACTGATCTGGACGATACATGTTGGAAGGGTATCCTGGGAGAGGTCGGGGTAGACGGAATCTCCTGGGATCTTGCCAGGAACAGTCAGATCCACGGAATCTATCAGCAGTTCCTTCACTCCCTTGCCCGGCGAGGCATTCTGGTCGCAGTTGCCAGCAAGAACGACCCGTCTCTCGTCCGGCAGGCATTTCAGCGCCCTGATATTCAGTTGCCGGCGGAGATGGTATTTCCGATCGAAGCCCACTGGCAGCCGAAGTCGCAGTCGGTCGCTCGTATCGTGAAGACATGGAACATTGGGAGTGATGCGGTCGTGTTCGTGGACGACAGTCCAATGGAGCTTGCCGAAGTGCAAGCTGCTCATCCCGACTTAGAGTGCCTTCTGTTCCGCAAAGACGATCCGGCTGCGGTTATCGATCTCTTGGAAAACTTGCGCGAAAGATTCGGCAAAGCCTCAATTTCTGACGAGGACCGCATACGCAGTCAAAGTATAAGGGATGGTTCGCTGTTGGTTGAGGCCGAACACGGCGATCCCGCTTCGTTCGAACAAGTTCTCAAGAACTCAGAAGCCATGATTGATTTTTGCTTGGAAACCGGCGGAGGCTTCGGGCGGGCGTTCGAACTGGTCAACAAGACCAATCAGTTCAACTTGAACGGCAAGCGCTACAGTGAGTCAGCCTGGCAAGACTATTTCGAGCAGAGCGGGGCTTTTCTGCTAATCGCTTCGTATAGGGACAAATTCGGTCCCTTGGGTGAAATTGCCGTGCTCATGGGCCGTAAGATGCCAGATGGTCCGCTCCGGATCGATACCTGGGTCATGAGTTGCAGAAGTTTTTCGCGACGAATCGAACACCAGTGCCTGCGATACCTCTATCGCTCATTTGGTGTGCAAAGGATCGTTTTCGATTGGGTACAGACAACCCGGAATGGTCCAATTTGTGAATTCCTCGCGAGCTTTGACAGCCTGCAGCCGGATTTCACGTTATCGCAGGAGCGATTTGAGACCTTGTGCCCGCCATTATTCCACCGCCTGCAGGAGAAGGTTCGTGAATGATATTCGAGCCCGTTTGACGCGCTGCTTCGCTGCGGTTTTTCCTCAGATAGCGGCAGACCAATTGCCCACCCTGAGCCAGGACGCGACTCCCGCTTGGGATTCCGTCGCCACAGCCACCCTCATGGTACTGGTTGAAGAGGAGTTTGGAATAACGATGCAAGCTGAAGATCTGGAACATCTTGAGTCCTTCAATACCACCTGCGAGTACTTATCCCTGCGCGTACCCTCATAGCCATGTGCGAAAAGTGAACCCGAGTCAGGATCGTCAATCGAGTTTCCCGCTGCCTCTTGTCTGGTTAGGGAAGCGACATCCCCACCTCGGACCCTCCAAATCGATACGCCGGAACGTCGTTCCGTGACCGAGAAAGTGGGTCGCAGAATGGATTCCAGCGCTATTGGTAGTGCTCTTCCGCCCAATGCGGGTAACGATACTTCAGCATGGCCAGTGCCCATGCCGCCTGGACGGTGGCGTGGCCCGGGTTGTACTTGAACCCAAATTCGAAGACGCCGCGGCACCAGCCGTACCAGCAATAGTCCCACGAGCCATCGGGCTTCTGGTAATCGAGAATGCGCTCCACCCAGCGGCGGCGGATCAGGTCGGGCCGGCCGGCTGCGAGCACAAAGGCCGTTCGCTGGATATAGCCATCGTTCATCCGGAAATCGTAATGCGCCTCCTGGGCGACCCTGTCGGCGAGGTGATTAATGAGACGGTCCATCTCGGGCGGGCTGCCATTGAAGCGGCGGTAGAAGTTGAGCCCCATCAGCTGGTGCAGCCGTGTCCCCCAATGGTACCTGTCGGGAGAGTACAAGCCCGCCAGTTCGTCTGATGTGAGCTCGAGCTGGTTCGGTGCAATGCCGTAGGCGTACCACTTGGGATCGACACCCAGGAAGCGCAGGTCTCTCGCGGTCATCCGCGGCACCGGCGCCAGCGGGTCGAAGATGCGGGCCCAGACAAAATCGAGCTCACTTCGGGGATGCGCGACATAGCTGCGATAGTCGTCCAACACCGGCAACAGACGAGGGTCCCCTGACATAGCCTCGATCTCCGAGACGAAGTACATGACGGTGGGATTTCTGTCGTATGCCGCGGGATTGGCGGCGATCCAGGCGATGGCGTTCTCCAGAGCGCGGTCGCCCTGCGCCTTGAAAGCGTCGCGGGATTGGCGGCGGAAGGAGAAGTTGTTGTTGATCAGCGTGAGCGCCAGGATGATTGCTCCGATTGCAATCGCGCCCCCAATCCACCTCCGCAAGCGTCGAGGTCTACCTAGCTTCGACGAGGGCGGCGCTCCGTCAGCCGTGCCTTGGCGCATAGCGGGTTTCTGACCGCCTGAAAGAGACAAAAGCAAGAACACCGAAAGTATTACTAGTTCCGGCTCGATGGCATGGCGGTACCGAGGCTCCGGGACAGTAATGTAATAAGTCAATGGATAGAACAACAATAGCGTAGCGAACAGAAAAACGCCGTGCACGCGCCTCTTAAAGGCCAGCCACAGTCCGCCCATAGAGAGTAACGATGACGCCAGGAAGACCAGGTTTCTCACCCGCTTCAGTCCTGTGACGGGAAGACCAGCCCAAGTCACGGGAAGACCAGCCCAAAAGAAGATAAATCTGCGGAAGCATAGCACCAGGAACCTCTGCGGATGCTGGGCAATCCATGCTTTCGCCTCATCAGCCTGTTGGCTGCTGATCGCCGCTTCGCTCAAGAGCAGGGGGTCGAGAGGGGCGTCGGAGATTCTGGCCTTCCAGCCCTCCGCCTGCGGATTGTTGCCGGCGCGGAATTCAGTGCCGAAGTTGTCACGGATGAAGACCGGCTCGCCAAACACGTAGTAATTGCGTACCAGCCACGGCATCAACGTCAACCAGAAGACTGCCGCGCTAAACATCACGGGCACCAAGAAGCGTTTGCCGTGCCGATGCAATTGGTAGGCGAGCCAGCACCCCGAGAAAGGGAGGAACGAAATCACGGCAGTATTGGTAAGGGCGGCAATTCCCCACAGCAGCCCATAGCCGGACCACCACAAGAGTCGGCCGTCGCCTTCCCTCTCCAGCGTGAGCATGAACAGCAGGCTCAGCAGAAATGCGGACAGGCTCGTCTCCCAAATCCAGTCCACCGAATAATAGATGGCGTACGGCAACAAAGCCCAAACCCATCCCGACCAGACGGCAACGGTTTCGTTGAAGACGCGGCGAGCGATGCGATAGATGGTCCAACTGGTGAGCGCAGAGAAGACGCTGTTGAACACCAGCATGGCGAATCCAGCGGAATTGGAGAAGACGCCGAAGGCGCGGAACGCCAGTGAAACCACCCACGGATAGATCGGAGGGGTCAAGGCGGAAGGGCCAAAATCGACCCCATAGGGAGCGCTAAAGCCGTGGCCCGTTGCCAGCGAGCGAGCGAGGTTGGCCATCTCGAAGAGAGACCATGGGAGCACGCGGTACGAGTGTGCGACGATGATGTAGAGAACCCGGGCCACCAGCCCGATCAGGACCATCCAGACCGGAGAGTGAACGATTTTGAGCGTTGTTCCAAGTAATCCTGGTTGCTTCCCCTCAATGCTAGGGCTTACGCTGACCGAAGGCATTGCCCTCTCCCCTGAGTCACCGCCTCTTCGAGCGACTCACCAAGTCGGAATTTCCTTTTTGATCTCGAAAACGGCATCATAGTACACCCTTCTCGCCCGTTCGCGGCGTCGTAAGACGACTTGTCATCTCAAACACTCCCGACAGCGTGCCATCCGCAGCATCACAGCCAAAATCGAAGGTTGCTACCGCCTCCGCCTGGGAAAGAATTCCGGAGTGGCTGCAACGGCGACCTGCACCCGGAACGCAGCCATCGACGCCGGTATTCGCAATTTCATCTTCTCTTCTTCCTGTGCATTGTACGGCGTACCAGACAAAGTCCCGATTACCGAAGACACTCGCCGCCAGCCCGTCAACCCGTATGGTGAAACGAAACTGTTCTTTGAACGCGTCCTCGATGCATATAGCCGCGCCTATGGTTTGCGGACAGTTGCGCTCCGCTACTTCAACGCGGCAGGAGCAGACGAAAGCGGCGAAATCGGTGAATTACACAATCCCGAGACCCATTTGCTGCCCCTGGCGCTGGAAACTGCTGCCGGATTGCGGCCACACCTTGATGTATTTGGCAATGACTATCCTACCTTCGACGGCACCTGCATTCGCGATTACATCCACGTCACCGATCTCGCCGAGGGGCACGCGATGGCCGTCGAATTCCTGCAACGCCAGAGCGGCGATGATTTTGCCGCACTGAACC
>OCTA010000889.1_pt1 | contig 27920 bp, 22 predicted proteins | sample 1538991 | NCBI WGS metagenome assembly OCTA01 (sample SAMEA3539302, study PRJEB22396) | soil metagenome | biome: tundra; feature: field; material: soil | place: USA | collected 2010-05 | depth 0.15 m | reverse complement strand
TCGTCACGTAGGCGGCGGATCGCCTCTTCGACCTGCCACGCCTGCATGGCGCGCGCGATGCCGTCCTCGACCTCTGCCGTGTCAGGAGGCAGTGGCTCAGTTCTTCTGATGGACCTGGCCCTGGCCAGGTCGATGACAAGGCGTCGTTCGATGGCGAACAGCCAGGTGCGCATGGAACCAAGCGAGGGATCGAACCGTTCCCGGTGTTGCCATGCCCGCACGAACGTCTCTTGCGCGGCCTCTTCTGCCAGCTGTGGGTCACCCAAGGCCCGCCGGGCGAAACCCACCAACTCGCCGCTGTGGGCGAGGAATGCAGCTCGCAGCCCAAACTCATCAGTGGCCATATCTGTCGGCCCCGGCCGGCGGGGCTCCTCGCCACGGACGGTATCCCGACTCACCGTGGAGCGTTCAGTGAACGGATGGCGGAGATCCTGGATGACACACGCCTCGCTCACCTCTCACTCACCGATTCTGCCCCATTGCGGCTCCTGCCGCTCCATCGTGCGGCCGATTCCTCGCCAGGTCCGAGCTAGTAGGCATTGCCGGATCCCTGTGGTGCGGAGGTCGTAGTCGGGGCCGCCGGGGTCGCCGGAGTCGACGCCGAGGCCTTCAGCACGTACCACGTGCCGCCGAGACCCTGGCCGGTGGCGTCCGTCCGACTGGTATCACCGACGTACCGGTAGAGGGGCATTCCCATGTAGGTGACCTGAAGTGAGCCATCGGCCCGTTTGATGGTGCCCAGATTGGTCACGCCCGGGCCGGCCACCGGCTTGGCGACCCCCGCCGGCAGGGTGAGAGGTGGCCAGGTGGTGGCGCATCCGCCGGTGCAGACGGAAACCCCGGGAGTATCCGGGGTATATCGATACAGGGTGGTGCCCTGAGCGTCTGACAACACAGCCCCCACCGTGCCCTTCGACGCCTCCGTTACCGTCGGGGTGCCACCCGAGCCGCCCGAGCCACCCGAGCCACCCGAGCCACCCGAGCCACCCGAGGTAGCCGTCGAAGCAGGCGTGGTCGAGGTGCCCGAGGTACAGCCGGCCGCGGCGGCCAGCGCCCCGAATGCGGCAATGGCGATGAGTTTGTGAGCGCCCGACATGCTTCGGCGCGGGTTGGGTGAGATGGGGTGAGTTGAGTTGGAAGCCATCGATGGCGCCCCTTTCCGAGTTCGTACCCAGGGATACGGATGGGGCATGCCATCTGTTCACGAGGATGTGATCACCCTCCCCGTACCCGCGCTCCACCTCGACGAATGCCACAATGAACTCGGAGGCGTGGCCATGATCGTCGGAGTACCGACAGAGTTGAAGAACGGTGAGTTCAGGGTGGCGATCACTCCGGCCGGGGTCAGGGAGCTCACCTCCGCCGGCCACACTGTTCTCATGCAGTCCGGGGCCGGCATCGGCTCATCCATCCGGGACGCCGAGTTCGTGGCCACCGGCGCATCGGTGCTGGCCGATGCCCTCGACGTCTGGTCGCGCGCCGACATGGTGTTGAAGGTGAAAGAACCGGTCCCCGACGAGTATCCGCTTCTCGGTCTGAAGCGCAACCAGGTGCTCTTCACCTACCTCCACCTCGCCGCCTCGCGGGCTTGCACCGAAGCACTGATGGCCGGAGGAACGACCGCCATCGCCTACGAGACAGTGCGGCTTCCCGACGGATCTCTTCCCCTGCTCACCCCCATGAGTGAAGTGGCCGGTCGGATGGCACCGCTGATGGGGGCCCATCATCTGATGAGTCCCGCCGGCGGCCGAGGGGTGCTGGTCTGTGGCATCCCCGGCGTGCGGTCGGCGAAGGTAGTGATCCTCGGGGCCGGCGTGGCCGGGATGGCGGCGGCAACCATGGCCGTGGGGATGCACTCGGACGTCTACATCCTCGACCGGAACCTCGAGCGTCTCCGCCAGGTCGATCACCACTTCCGGGGCGCACTGGAGACAGTGGCATCGAGCGCCCATGCCATTGACGAGACGTGCGTGGATGCCGACATCGTGATCGGCGCCGTCCTGATAGTCGGAGCCAAGACGCCGAAGCTGGTGTCCGACGATCTGGTGGCCCGGATGCGTCCGGGGTCGGTGCTGGTCGACATCTCGGTGGACCAGGGAGGGTGCTTCGAATCGACCCGACCGACCACCCATTCCGATCCGACCTTCGAAGTCAACGGGTCCCTCTTCTATTGCGTATCCAATATGCCCGGGGCCGTGCCCCACTCGTCGACCCACGCGATGGTCAATGCCACCCTGCCCTACGTGCTCTCCATCGCCGCCCTCGGATGGAAGGACGCGGTGCGGGCCGATCCGGCCTTGGCGGAAGGAGTCAACGTGGTCGGAGGGAACATCGTGTACGAGCCGGTGGCCACGGCCCACGGTATGGCGTGGTCGGCTCTCGACGCCGTCCTCTGAGGCAACCGATACCCTCGGGGGGTATCATGTGAGCCTGTCATCGAGGAGGGGCCATGCCACCGGGGTACGTCGACCATAAAGAAGCCATCCAGAAGCGCCTCCGCCGGGTGGAGGGCCAGGTACGCGGCATCCAACGCATGGTCGACGAGGATCGGTACTGCATCAATGTGCTGGAGCAGGTCTCGGCCGCGACCCGGGCGCTCCAGTCGGTCGCCCTCGAGCTTCTCGACGACCACCTGGCCCACTGTGTGACCGACGCGGTGATCGAAGGGGGTGACGTCGCCACCGCCAAGCTGCACGAGGCCTCCGCCGCCATCGGCCGGCTGGTGCGGTCATGACCGGCCTGTTGTCGGGGACGGTGCTGGTCGATGGCGGGCGCAGCTTGCGGGAGGGATTCTTCATGTTTTGGGAGACCCTGTGGCCGCTGATCCTCGGATTCGGGCTGTCCGGTGCGGTGCAGGCATTTGTCAGCCGCGACTCCATGCAACGCAAGCTCGGGAATCACCGTCCCGCCGCCATCGCCCGTGCGTCGGGCTACGGAATGATCTCGTCGTCGTGCTCGTATGCCGCGTCCGCCATGTCCAAATCCCTCTTCGTGAAGGGGGCGGACTTCGTGTCGGCCTCGGTCTTCATGTTTGCCTCCACCAACCTGGTGGTGGAACTGGGCATTGTGCTCGCGGTCCTCATGGGTTGGCAGTTCGCCCTCAGTGAATTTGTGGGCGGCGCCATCATGATCGTGCTTCTGGCCCTGCTCGGTGGGCTCTACCTGCGGGGACGGTTGGTGGTACAGGCCCGTGAGCGACTCACCGATGCCGATCTCCGCCCCGGACACGCCTCAACCGGGGACGATGCCCGGCAACACCAACCATGGAAGAGGCGTCTCCGGTCCAAAGCCGGATGGTCGGACGCCGCTGCCTACACGATGTCCGATCTGACGATGGTCCGGAAAGAGTTGGCCATCGGGTATCTGGTGGCGGGTTTCCTCGCCACCCTGGTGCCGGTCCACATGTGGAACGCGGTGTTCCTCCACGGCCATGGATTCGGGACCAGCCTCGAAAACGTCTTGGTGGGACCGTTCATCGCCATGATCAGCTTCGTCTGCTCGGTCGGCAACGTGCCGTTGGCCGCCGCCCTCTGGCACGGAGGGATCTCGTTCGGAGGCGTGGTCTCGTTCATCTTCGCCGACCTCATCGCTCTCCCTCTTCTCTTCATCTATCGGCGCTATTACGGCACCCGGCTCACGCTCCGCATGGTTGCCGCCTTCTGGACGGTGATGTCCATCGCCGGGCTCATCACCCAAGGCATCTTTGGGATCAGCGGGCTGGTCCCGACCACCCGACCGGCCCAGATCAGTCCGTCCCACTTCGAGTGGAACTACACCACCTACCTCAACATCATCTTTCTGGTGCTTTTTTCCGTTCTGTACTGGGCGTATCGTCACCGCGACCACCTGGGAGGAGGCCGGGGGTACGCCCTCGATCCGGTCTGCGGCATGCAGGTGGAGACCGCTCGCGCCCCGGCCACAACTGTGCTTGGGGGCGAGCGAATCTGGTTCTGCTCGGATCGGTGTCTGGCCCGGTTCGAGGCCGACCCCGTGCACGCCATCGCCCGGGGAGCCCCAACCAGCGAGAGTGAGCCGGGGCCGGCATCGGCGCAGGTCCATCCGGGCCACGAGCCCGACTGACCCGAGCGTGGCCTTTGGTCCGCCCGGAAGTTTGGGCTCAGCTCATCGACCCCATAACCTGTGGAAAGGGCCCGTCATCACCGGTCGGCCCGTGCGACAATCTGGGGGGTCCGCGTGGCTTTGAACATCGGCCTGAGGCGAATGCAACGTGCTGTCAGGGCGGCCCGGCAAGCCGGTCGTCACGCACCCTCGGTGATCGTGGTGGGTGCAGGCATGTCCGGCCTGGGTACCGGGATACAACTGGCGCGTGCCGGTGTCAACGACTTCACCATCGTCGAACAGTCCGATGGGGTGGGCGGAACCTGGCGTGACAACACCTACCCGGGGAGCGGGTGCGATGTCCCCTCCCACCTCTACTCATTCTCCTTCGCATCGAAGACCGACTGGAGTCGGCGTTTCGCCGAACAGCCCGAAATCCTGACCTACGCCGAACAGTGCGTGGAACGATACGGGCTGGCGCCCCACCTTCGTCTGGGCACCACCGTCAACGATGCCTGCTTCGACGAGGCGTCCGGTACCTGGAAGGTGTCGGTTACGTCGGCCCAGGGAGGGTCCGAGATACTGGACGCCGACGCCGTCATCTTCGCCTGTGGGCAACTCAACCGCCCCGCCATCCCCGACCTGCCCGGACTCGACAGCTTTGGCGGGCCTACCTGGCACTCGGCCCGGTGGGATCATGGGGTCGACCTCAAGGGCAAGCGGGTGGCGGTGGTCGGGAGTGGAGCCAGCGCCATCCAGTTCGTCCCACCGGTGGCGGCCGAGGCCGGGCAGCTTTCCATCTTCCAACGCAGCTCCAACTATGTACTGCCCAAACCTGACCGCGTCTATGGCCGGCGGGAGCGCTGGCTGCTCTCCCATGTCCGAGCCTACGAGTTGGCCTACCGGTGGCGGATCTACTGGTCGCTCGAGACCAAGTGGCTGGCGTTCCGGAAGGACAGCTGGGCCGGCCGGTTCCTCGGGAAGATGATCACCAAGGGCATACGTGCCGAGGTGGTCTCGGAACGGATGCCCGAAGAGTCGGTGGTCCCCGACTACCCGGTCGGGTGCAAGCGCCTCCTCATCTCCAACGACTGGTACCCGGCCATTCTCCGTCCGACAGTGGAGGTGGTCAACGAACCCATCGATCATGTGGAGACCGATGCGGTGGTGACCGCCGACGGGAAGAGGCGACCGGCCGATGTGCTGATCTTCGGGACCGGATTCCACACCACCGACTTCCTGTCCAGTATTCCCATCACCGGCCGGAATGGCCGCACATTGGCGTCCGTTTGGGAAGACGGTGCCCGGGCCTATCTGGGGATCACCGTCTCCGGATTTCCCAACTGTTTTCTGCTCTACGGTCCCAATACCAACCTCGGGCACAATTCGATCCTCTTTATGGTGGAGCGTCAGCTCAACGTGGTGCTGCAGGCCCTCGCCCTCCACACCGAGGCTCGTTGTGCCGGTGGGGTGACCGCCGATGTGGTGAACACCATCGAGGTGACCGCCGACGCCTATGACCGCGACGATGCCCGCATCCAGCGGCTGATGGCCGGCACCACCTGGGTCAACGGCTGCCGCAGCTGGTACAAGACGGCATCGGGGCGGGTGACCAACAATTGGCCGACCTGGACGGTGCGCTACTGGCTCGACACCTTGCGATTGCGACCCGGCGATATGAGAGTGACAACCACCCTCCCGGTGGCCCCGGTGGCGTCATGCGACGTGGGGGAGACATCCCCTTCCGCATCGGAGGCGGTCCCGGCGGCCGGGCCGGTATCGGCCCACCCCATCGCCACCTGATCACTGGTTCGCCACCAGAGTTGGGGGCTGAGTCGTCGGGCCGGGTTGACGTTCGGTGACCAGAACGGGGTGAGGGCTCCCGATCTGGGGTAATCCTTGTCGTCGTGCCGACCGCTCTTTCCCACACCCTGGCCCAGACCTGGCCGCCATTCGTGCTCATCGCCGGCCTGCTGCTGGTGGGCATGGTGGCGGCCTCGGACCGTCTGTTCGAAGCCGCCGGCACCCTGGCCGCCCGTCTCCCCGGAGGTGGGCTTGTCCTGTTCACCTCGTTGATGGCGTTGGTGATCGCGGTGACGGTGATCCTCAACCTCGATACCTCGGTGGTCTTTCTCACCCCGATTCTGTTGCACACGGCCCGTCGCCGGCACCTGGGAGAGACCGCTTTTCTCTACGGCGCGGTGTTCATGTCCAACTCGGCATCCCTTCTGCTCCCGGGCTCGAATCTGACCAATCTGTTGGTCCTCCACGGTGGCAACGCGAGTGGAGGTTCATTCGCGGCTGGGATGGCGCCGGCCTGGGCTGCCGCGGTGGTGGTCACCATGGCGGTCCTGGTGGTGTGGCGACGTGCCGATCTGAAGGCGACCACCCGTGAGGAGATCCAACCGGTGTCACCCCAGTGGGGAGCAGGCATGATCGGCGTCATCGGGGCCACCGTGATGGTCCTGGTGCTCCCCGATCCGGCTCTCTCCGTGTTCGGGCTGGGGGTTGCCGTGGTGGTGGTGCAGCGAGCCACCGGGAGGCTCGCCCTGCCAGAGGCCGCCCGGGCCGCCAATCCGGCCCTCTTGGCCGGACTGTTCACGGTGGCGGTGGCGCTGGGTGTGCTGGCCCGGGTGTGGGGAGTGCCGGGACGCCTCATGGGTTCGGTCGGGACCGTCGCCTCGGCCTGGATCGCCACCGCTTCCTCCTGCCTGGTCAACAACCTGCCCGCCGCGGTGCTCTTGTCATCGAGCTCGCCCCTGCATCCCCGAGCACTGCTCATCGGACTCGACCTGGGGCCAAACCTGGTGGTCACCGGGTCGCTGTCGGCCATCTTCTGGCTTCAGGTGGCGAAGCGGGAGGGAGCCAACCCGTCGGTGCGAACCTATAGCGCGGTGGGGATCGTGCTGGTTCCGCTCTCCATCATGGCTGCATTGCTCGTCTCAGGACTGGTGTCACCGGGGAACCTGTGAGCGGCGACTCCGGAAGTGGTGACTCTCTTGCTACCGTTGATGGCCATGGCCAGCAGGGGTCCGGATGGGCCCGCTACCGACCCCACCCGTCGGCCACGCCGTAGATCCTCTCCCAACCAGGACGGACTGCACGCGCTTGGCTCGCGGATCGAGGGAAGTCCGAGACCCGGGACGTCACCCGGCGCCGGGAAGAACGACGTCCGCGAACCCACCTTCGATGAGACCGGCCTGCAGAAGTTGGGTGACCAGATCCGCGGAAGGGGAAAGCCGCCATCACATCGGACACCCAAGCGTCCCTACCGGAAAACCAAGCGGGTCCTGTTGACTCTGGCGATCGTCGTCGTGCTGGGGGTGGCCGGCACCGCCGGGTACGGCTTCTACCTCAACCACAAGATCCACCGGATCGATGTCAAGGGCCTCATCGACTCCCCCACCACCGGTGCTGACGCCGGCACCGAGAACGTCCTGATGGTCGGGTCAACCGACCGGTGCGTGCTCACTGTCCAGAACGCCTCCTACGGCCTCTGCTCCCAGGGTGTGAACGGCGTCAACAGCGACGTGGTGATGATCCTCCATCTCGACCCGAAGAAGCACTCGGTCTCGATTCTCTCCATCCCCCGTGACCTGTTCGTCCCCAACGCCCGCACTACCGGCGCCAACAAGATCGACGCCGCCCTCTATCAGGGACCCAGCCAGTTGGTGTCAGCGATTGACCAAGACTTCGGGATACCCATCCAACACTACGTGGTGCTCAATTTCGACACCTTCGCCAATGTGGTGAACTCGCTGGGCGGCGTCAAGATGTACTTCCCCATGCCGGTGTTCGACGCGTACTCGGGCCTCAAGCAACTCACCACCGGGTGCATTCCCCTCGACGGCATCCATGCTCTTCAGGTGGTGCGGGCCAGGCACCTCCAATACCAGGGGCCCGGGGTCACCACCTCCAATCCGGCCTACTGGCCGTTCGAGAACTCGAGCGACCTGGCCCGGATCCGCCGCGACCACGAGTTCCTACGGGTGCTGGGCACCGCGGTAGCCAAAAACGGCCTGGCCAACCCGGTAACCGACACCCGGCTGGTGGGCGGAGTGGCGTCCCAACTCTCGGTGGACTCCAACTTCTCGATCAGTGACATGGTCGACCTGGTCCTCAATTTCCATGGCGTGAACGCCGGGTCAGCCCCCCAGTACACCCTTCCGGTGGCGGTCGACCAGACCGGCTCCTACATCTACAAGGGCGGTTCCTACGGTGACGTCGAGTTTCCGGCTGCCGCCCAGGATCAGCAGGTCATCAGGCAATTCCTCGGGGTCGACGCCGCCACCGACACCATGCACGGTGGGCAACTCCCCGATCCGAGCACTGTCACCGTGTCGGTGATGAACGGATCCGGCACCTACAACCAGGCCACCACAACCTCCGACGCCCTTTCCGCCCTCGGGTTCAAGATGGCCGGCGTCGGCGACTCGGCCCCTGTGGGCACCCAGTCGGAAACTGTCGTCTACTACGCCCACATGACCTCCGCCGACGAAGCCGCCGCCCAAGCCGTGGCTTCGTCCCTTTCCGGAGCGGTGATCATGGCCCTCGATCCGACCCAGGTCACCGATGGGGCCCAGGTGACCGTGGTCACCGGTTCTCAGTTCTCGGTGAACCCGCCTGCCTCGGGCGCCACCGCCACCACCACCGGGGGCGGGGTCACCACCTCCACGTCGGCACCGACGACCACGACCACCACCACCTCCGCCAACTCCGAGTTCCAGGCGCCCTCGGCGGCGGTCACACCGCTGCAGCCGTGGGACCCCCGCTCCTGTACGGCCAGTGGTGGCGAGGGTACCTGACCCCGACGTCGGGAACATCGCCACCGCACGTCCACCCGTGGGGGAACGAACCAGTCACCCGGTCGGAATGGTTCCCAGCCTTCCGGCGTGAAAATCTTCGAAGGCCTGGGCGATCTCGTCCTTGGTGTTCATCACGAACGGGCCGTAGGCGAAGACGGGCTCGCGGATGGGGCGACCGCCGAGCACCAGCACGTCGAGATCGGGCGAGCGTGACTCCTGGGTGAGGTCGGCATCCACCCTGATGGTGTCACCTTCACCAAAGACGGCCAGTTGCCCCGAGTGGATCGGTTGCCCGCTCTCACCGGCGCTCCCTCTCCCGGCCAGCACATAGACCAGCGCATTGAAGTCTTGGCGCCACGGAAGCACCAGCTTCGCCCCGCGGCTCACCGTGGCGTGCACCATCGTCATGGGCGAGTGGGTGGCTCCGGGCCCGGCAACGCCGGCCAGATCTCCGGCAATGAGCCGAACCAGGGCGCCGCCGTCGGCAGTGGACAAGAGAGCGACCTTCCCGGCTCCGATGTCCTGGTAGCGCGGAGCCGTCATCTTCTCCGCTTTCGGAAGGTTCACCCACAACTGGATGCCATGGAACAGGCCACCGCTGGCCACCAGTTCCTCGGGAGGGCGTTCGATGTGGAGGATCCCCGATCCGGCGGTCATCCACTGGGTATCCCCGTTGGTGATCAACCCACCTCCGCCGATGGAGTCCCGGTGCCGGAAGGTACCGTCGATCATGTAGGTCACCGTCTCGAAACCCCTGTGTGGATGCCACCCTGTCCCCTTGGCCTCACCTGGGGCGTACTCCACCTCCCCCATTTGATCCATATGGACGAAAGGGTCGAGGAGGGTGCGATCGACTCCGGCGAACGCGCGGCGAACCGGAAATCCCTCCCCTTCGAATCCGGAGGGGGCAGACGTCACCGACAGCACGGGCCGGGTAGCTGTCGAAGCCGGATCAGGTTCGGCGATCCTGGGCAGGGTGAGGGTGTCTTCCACGGTTATCGCCGGCATCGCCGACCTCCTTTGGCCTTGGTCCTCCGGTCACCTGACCGGGCCACCGAGGCGCTTCCCCAGGGTCAACAGTATTTGCGTCCGCAACATTCCCCGACCTCGCCACCCGGTGTGGCCGCTTGGGGAGCTCACCCGGTAGCGTCGGGCCGGGTCGACCACAGGGTGGGCGGCCAGGAACAAGAGATGAGGGGGAGCGATGACCGATGCCAACCGCGCAGCGATCGACGGACGGGTGGAGCCGGGGTACGAGGCTGTGCGGGACGCCTTCGTGGCCAACTTCACCGAACGTGGGGACCTGGGTGCGGCGTTCTGTCTCTACAGGGACGGCGTCCCGATGGTCGACCTGTGGGGAGGAACGGCAAACGAGCACACCGGGCTCGCCTACGGAAAGGACACCCTCCAGATGGTGTTCTCGACCACCAAAGGGGCCACCGCCGCCTGCGCCAACCTGCTGATCGAGCGAGGGCTTCTCGACACGTCGGCCCCGGTGACCGAGTACTGGCCCGAGTTCGGGGCCGAGGGCAAGGGCGCCATGCCGGTCGAGTGGCTGTTGACCCATCAGGCCGGATTGCCGGCCATCGACGCCACCCTCACCCTGGACGAGGTGCTGGCATGGGAGCCGATCGTGTCGGCGCTGGCGGCGCAGAAGCCCTTCTGGGAGCCGGGGACCGCCCACGGGTATCACGCCCTCACCTACGGGTGGCTGGTGGGAGAAGTGGTGCGGCGCATCACCGGCAAGAGCCTGGGAACTTTCTTCGCCGAAGAGGTGGCGTCCCCTCTGGGCTTGGAATTCTGGATAGGCCTGCCCGAATCGGAAGAGGGCCGGGTGGCCCCTCTCACCATGTCGCTCGACCACCTCGCCGACATGAATCCGGGGGAACTCGACAGGATGGCCGCCAACTTCGGGCCCGATGGCCTGGGGACCCGCGCCCTCTTCTTGGGCGGCACCTTCGGCAGTTTCACCGAGGGCGGTGGGCCGTTCAACAGCCCCGAACTCCACGCCGCCGAAGTCCCCGCGGCCAACGGCATCACCACCGCCCGGTCCCTGGCCCGCTTCTATGCCGGGTTGATCGGCGAGGTCGACGGGGTACGGATCCTCGCCCCCGGGACCGTCACCCAAATGAGCACTCCCCGGACCTCCGGAGAAGACCTCATCCTCGGGGCCGAGTCGAAATTCGGTCTGGGCATGATGTGTGCCTCCCCCTTCACCCCGTTGTTCGGCCCAGGGAGCTTCGGCCACTACGGAGCCGGCGGCTCGGTTGGTTTCGCCCATCCCGAATCAGGCATTGCCTTCGCCTACGTGATGAATCAGATGCGTCTCGGCCTCGCCGGTGATCGTCGGACCGACTCGCTGATCGACGCCGTCCACGCATCCATCGAATGAACCTCGGCCATCGGTCCGGATCGATCAGAGGCGGCCCCCACCCGCTTCGGGTGCAAGCGGGACGGCCCGAGGACAAACCAGGGTTCCGGCCAGGTACTCTTAGGACGAGGGAAGAGTCAGGAGACATCAGTGACCCGGCAACGTGGCGGAACCATAGGGCGACGCGGCGAACAGCAACAGCGGCACAGCCCCACCTCCCCGGCGGAGATCGGGAGGATGCTCCGAGAGACGAGGGAGCAGCGCGGCCTCGATCTGGTCACCGTGCACGACCGCCTGGCCCGACCCATCACCCAGCTCGAGGGGCTCGAGTCGGGAGACCTGAGTTCGATGCCCGACCAGGCCATGGCGCTGTCCACCCTGCGCCGCTACGCCGCCTTTCTGACCCTGGACGGCGATGCTCTGGCCCTCCAGTTGATGGAGGCCTGGTCAACGTCACCGGTAGCCACCAGTCGCCGGCGGCTGCGTGACGCCGGAGGGTTTCCCGGTGTGGTGGCCGCGGTGACCAGCGGTCCCGAACATCTGCGTGCCTTCACCCAGACCGGCCAGGTACCCCGGGTTGCCGGGCTGGCCACCGCGGCCGCCGGCGGTTCCGGTGCCTATGGATACGGGGTAGCTGCGGGTCCCCCCACCGGCATGATCCCGGCCGTCCCGATGTCAGAGCTCAAGGATGCCAAGCGGGCCATCCGACGGGCCCGTCGGCGGCGGCGGGCTCCCACCGCATTGAAGGCCACCACTTGGGTGGTGGCACTGCTGGCGTTGGCCGTGGTGGCGGGAACGGTGATTCAGAGCCAGCGGCCCCAGTGGATGGTCGAGTCCCATATTCTGCGCATCACCGCTCCCGGCGGAGCACCGCTCCCGGCATCGCCCAAACCGGCGGCCGCCCCTGCGCGCCCCGCCGCTCAAGCGGTGACCCCGGGCCCCACTGACGGCTCCACCCAAGCCGTCTATACAGTGTCCAACCAACACTTCACCCTCCGGCTGGCGGCATCAGCCCCGTGCTGGGTACAAGTCACCAGCCCGGCTTCGATTGTGCCGGTGTTGGCAGGGGTTCTGCAGGCGGGTGACGTGAAGTCGGTCGACGCCGACAAGTCGATCACCGTGCAGGTGGGCAGCGCCGCGGTGGTGGTCGGCATCTTGATCAACGGAAAGAACGTGTTCTTCACCGCCCCCAAGGCCACCCCGTTCACCTACACCTTCACGTCGAGCCCCTGAAGTCCCGCGGCCCATGGCCCCTGTCATTCGTTGGCCCGTTGGCCCTCGTAGCCGGCTACCGGGACAGTCGACCGGCCAGAAAGTCCCCGATTCCCGCCACACTCTCGTCGGTCTCGGGGAGGATCGCTCCGGGGAACGCCTGAAACACATGGATCATCTCGGGCCATACGGTGAGGGTGACATCGTTGCCGGCCGCCCCGGCCCGTTCGGCCAATCCGGTGGCGTCATCGAGCAGTACCTCGTGGGCTCCCACCTCGATGCGTAGAGGTGGCAAACCCGACAGGTCCTCGGCGAACAGGGGTGAAGCCAGCTCGGAGCGAGGGTCGGCCCCGGCCAGGTAGGCGTTGGCCAGAAAGTCGAGGTTCTCCTTGCTGAGCATGGCGTCGAGGTCGGCCAGCCGGTGGTAGGAGGCGGCCGACTGGGTGAGGTCCACCCAGGGGGACAGGCACACCGCCGCGGCCGGAAGAGGCGTGCCCTCGGCGCGCAGGGCGAGAAGCGTTGCCACGGTGAGGCCTCCCCCGGCGGAGTCCCCGGCGATGGCGATCCGGTCGGCCGGGATCCCCTCGGCCACCAGCTGCCGGTAGGCGGCCGCGGCATCGGTGACCGCGGCCGGAAACGGGTCTTCAGGTCCGAGGCGGTAGTCGAGGGTGACCACCGCACACCGAGAGGCAATCCCGATACGGGCGGCCAGATCGCGGTGGCTGGCGAGCGATCCCGAGCAGTACCCTCCCCCGTGCAGGTAGAGCACCGCGGCATCCCGGCCGACCCCATCGGGGATCAGCCATTCGGCCCCCCGCCCGCCCAGGGTGACGGCCTCGAGGGTAACCCCCTCCGGCGGTGGTGTCACGGCCGAGACCGCGTCCATGGCGGCGCGCTGATCGTCGATAGGGCCGGTGAGCAGACCGGCGTCGGCCAGAAGCGCCTTGATGATGTCCACCCCGGCATGGCTCATGGTCGGATTCCCATGGCCGTCACTGTATGGGAACGCCCGGGCGGTGGGGAACCGAGAGGTGGGAATTGCCCATCCCGGCGGGCGGGCGGCCCGCCGACGGCCCGAAGGCCGGCCGATAGCATGACGGCCATGGCAGGTGAAGCAACCGATCTCGCGACCGACGGGACCAGGGTGACCGGTTCGACAGCTCCCACCCGGTTCGGGGACGTGACGGTGATCGTCGACGACGACTTCGTGGCCACCGTGCAGATTCACCGGCCTCCCAACAACTTCTTCGACATTGCCCTCATGCGGTCCCTGGCCGACGCCTATGAGGCTCTCGACGCCGAGGATGCCTGCCGGGCCATCGTGTTGTGCTCGGAAGGTAAGCACTTCTGCGCCGGGGCCAATTTCAACGATCATCCCACCGGCCCCGAACCGGGTCTCGGTGCCGGAGGTATCGAACAGCTCTACCAAGAGGCCGCCCGTCTGTTCGACACGTCGACGCCGGTGGTGGCCGCCGTCCAGGGCGCGGCCATCGGGGGAGGCCTGGGTCTGGCCTGCTCGGCTGATTTTCGGATCACCTGCCCGGAGGCGCGCTTCTCGGCCAACTTCGCCCAGCTCGGATTTCACCAGGGCTTCGCCTTGTCGACCACCCTGCCTCCCATCGTCGGCCAGCAACACAGCCTTGAGATGCTGTACACCGGACGCCGGTTGTCCGGAGAGGAAGCTCTCCGCATCGGCCTGTGCGACGAGTTGGTCGACATCGACCAACTGATGCCCCAAGCCCATGCCTTCGCCGCCGAAATTGCCAGGTCCGCCCCGCTGGCGGTGAGGTCGATCAGGGAGACCATGCGCGGTGATCTCGCCGACCGGGTGCGGGCCGCCCTGGCCCGGGAAGCAAGTGAGCAGCGCAAACTGCTGCCCACCGCGGATTTCTCCGAGGGAGTCCGGGCCACGGCCGAGCGCCGCCCACCCCGCTTCGACGGTAGGTGACCGACGCCGTCGAGCCGCTCGCCGCGACCCGAGCCGGCCAGGAGCTGAGGGGCTGGATCGAGGCCAACTGGAACCCCGAGCTCAGCCTGGTCGAATGGCGGACCCGGCTGGCCGACTCGGGATGGGCCTGTCCCACGTGGCCACTGGCGTGGTGTGGCCGTGCGCTTCCGGCGGCATTCGCCGACATGGTGTCCGTCGAGATAACCCGCGCCGGCGCCATCGGTGTTCCTGACGGGGTCGGGATGCGCCTGGCGGCCCCGACCGTCCTCGAGCACGGCTCCGACGATCTCAAGCGCCGCCTCATCCGATCGACAGTGACCGGTGAGATCACCTGGTGCCAACTCTTCAGCGAGCCCGGGTCCGGGTCCGACCTCGCCGGGCTCACCACCCGGGCCGAGCCCGATGGCGACGAGTGGGTCGTCAACGGACAGAAGGTGTGGACCACCTCGGCCACCCATGCCGACTACGGGCTCCTGGCGGCCCGGACCGACTGGGACGTCCCCAAGCATCAGGGCATCACGTGCTTCGTGATCCCTATGCACCAACCCGGCATCGAGGTGAGGCCACTGCGCCAGATGAACGGCCATGCCTCGTTCAATGAGGTGTACTTCGACGATGCGCGGATCCCGGCCGCCAACCTGGTCGGCGAGGTCGGCCACGGTTGGGCGGTGGCCCTCACCACGCTGGCCCACGAACGCCGCTACGCGATCATGGGACCGTCGCCGGCGCGATCTCGCGCCGATGGCCGGGCCTGGCGCGAAGCCGCGGATGAACGAGCCGTCCTCTACGAGCCCTACAAGTGGTACCCACAGCGGGCGGGAAGAGTCGACCTGGTGGTTGATCGGGCCATTGCCACCGGGACCAACACCGATCCACTCATCCGCCAAGAGATCGCCGGCCTGATAGGCATGGCGCGGACAGCCACCTGGACGCCCCAGCGCGACCGGGCGGCCCGCGCTCTCGGCCGGCCTCCCGGTCCGGAAGGCTCACTCGGCAAGTTGGCCGCCAGCAACGTGGCCCGGGCCGCCTCGCGGGTCCACTCCCTCATCGCCGGCGCATCGGGCATGCTTACCGGAGCGGACAGCCCGCTGGGCGGGACCATCGCCGAAATCTTCGTGTCGGTGCCGGCGGTGTCCATCGCGGGAGGAACCGACGAGATTCAGCGGAACATCCTGGGTGAACGGGTCCTCGGCCTACCGAGGGAGCCCGATGCCTCCCATCAACTGCCCTTCCGGGACGTTCCCACCAACGCCGGGGGATAGAGCCAGCCCACCTGTTGCCCTGGGACCGGATCATGGTCCCGTTCAGGTCGCCATCAACCGGGCCCGGAGTCGGCCCCTGGCATCAAGCCATTCGCCGGCCGACATCGGGTAGCGGGCCAAGTCCCGCACGGAGCAGTCGAATCGGACGTGCGGCGCTGATCACCTCGTCCCATGGGGCCGATGAACACGTGAATGTGGCCGCTTACCCACCGGCCCGGCTGTCGAAGAACTGATCGAATGCGACGGGCGAGAAGGGATGGGTGCACGGTGGCCCGTCAGCTACCCACACCCTTGGTTCATCCAATGCGGAAGGTGGATCACACACCACCATGGCGGAGCGGGTGCCGTACAACTCGGTATGCACGCAACACGCCGAGATCCGCGACTGACGCTCGGCCGCTTCGCTCCCGTCGATCGGCAGCAACGGCATCAGATGATCGCCCAGAAGGCCACCGAAGCCGGCAATCACTTCGTCAGCGGAACACTTTTCACAATCGCCCAACAGTTCTCTCACGTGATCCACCTTTTTGCTCGGACTCCCGAGCGGCTTGTTCTCGAGAATGTGCACGCCGGGTGGGAGTAGCTCGATGTTCACTCCCTCCGGCCCTGTCATGTCGAGGTAGTAGAGGGCTCGGCGATCGCCCACCAGGACCCAGCACGGATTGAAGCTGTCAGGCGCAAATGTCGATTCGAGAGCGTCGACCGCGGCCGAGGCAGAAGCCTGCGCTGCCAGAAGCAGGGGGATCTCCCCCCGGGAGCGCTTGGCCGGGTCACGCTGCCCATCCGTTGGTTTGTTGGTCAGGGCGGCCACCACGCCATGCTCGTTCACCGCCAACCAGGTACCCCCGGCCACCAGGTCGCGGCCGCCGAGCATTCTCGGTTCAGTGTCCTGCAGAACCGTCAGGCACACGGCGTCGCGGTCGTAGAACTCGTCGCGATTGGCGGCAATCAGCAGCGGAGCGTCAGCGACGACCCCGGAGATGGCGATCAACAGGCACACGGGGCGGCCTACCCCGCTCAGGTCTTCCGCAGCCTGGCCATGCGGACCCGATGTTTGCCGTCCTTTACGAACACCAGATGGGCGCGACCGGCTGTCGGGGCGATGTTCTCGCGCAGGTTGACAAGGTTGATGTCCGACCATATCTGCCCGGCGATGGTCGACACCTCTTCGGTGGACATGTCGACAAGAGTGTGGAAGAACGAGGCCGGGTCGGTGAGGACGCTTTGTCGCAATTGGAGGAGCCGGTCGCGGAACCACCGGGCGATGTCCTCTTCGGCCGCGTCCACGTAGATGGAGAAGTCGAAGAAGTCCGACGCAACAACATGCTGCGAGACGTCCCGGGTGTTTACCTGGAGGACGTTCAGACCTTCCACGATGACCATGTCCGGACGGGCCACGACTTGGAACTTGCCGGGCACGATGTCGTAGGTGAGGTGCGAGTACACCGGGATGCTCACCTCGGGGTCGCCCGCCCTGATGGCGGCCAGGGCTTCGACCATTCGACGTCGGTCGTAACTCTCGGGAAAGCCCTTTCGATCCATGAGCCGGCGTTCTTCGAGGATGGCATTGGGATGGAGGAACCCGTCGGTCGTGATCAACTCGACAGATAGGTGATCCGTGCCCCGGCCAAGGAGCGCCTGGAGGATTCGGGCGGTGGTGCTCTTACCCACGGCCACACTGCCGGCCACCCCGATCACAAAAGGCGACGCCGGCTCGGCCCTGCCCAAGAACTTGCCGACCGCTCCGCGCTCCTGGCGTCCTGCCGATGCATGGACCGCCAGCAATTGGGCGAGCGGAACGTAGATATCGGTCACCTCGTCGAGCGACACCGGGTCCCCTGTGGCGGCCAGGTTGGCGACATCGATGAATGACAGGCCCGTCTCGACCGGCACCCCCAAGGCCGTCCACTCCGCCCGCGTGAACACTTCGAAGGGGGCATCCGCCGGCTGTGGCGCGGCGCAATCCTCCAAGGTGGTCACCTACTTCAGCCGTCGGGACAGGTGCCGCATCGTACTGCGACCGGCGGAAGGGACCTTTGTCCTCTGGTCGTCAACCCCCACGACCAGTCATGCTGGAAGTGATGGAAATGGAGAACATAGCCCTGGCCGACGGCACCGAAATCAGGATACGGCCCATCGGACCCGGCGACGTGGCGGCTTTGATGGAGTTCCATGAGGGACTGAGCTTCGGGACTGTGTACCGGCGGTTCTTCGGGATCCACCCGCACCTCGGCATTCATGAGGCTGAGCATTTTTGCGAGGTGGACAATGTCGACCGTCTTGCTCTGGTGGCGATGGCCGATGATTCGCTGGTAGGTGTCGCTCGCATGGAACGGGTCGAACCGGCCACCACTGCCGAGGTGGCATTCGTGCTGGCGGACCGGTTCCAACACCGCGGCCTGGGTCGGGAATTGGCCCTGCGCTTGGCCGCCGCGGCCAGTGAGCGCGGGATCACCGAGTTCGTGGCGGACATACTGCCGGACAACCTTCCCATGCTGCGCTTGCTGCCGGACGCCGGGTTCGCGGTCACCGTCTCACTGGTCGGGGGCATCGTCCGTCAGGCTTGCCCGATACCGATCCAGGCGGGCACGGCTTTCGCAGCGCAGTGAGAGGACTCGGACATCGGCGGCGACGAGATGCCCGGGTTGCGACCGACATGCTCCTCAAGATCGGCCACGCGTTCTCTACTCATCGGTAATGCTCGACGCCAACTCACCGTTGAAGCCCGGCGCCAACTCACCGTTGAAGCGTCGCAACATCCCCAATGCAGCACGCAGATCGGGAGTCTCCCGCACCAGGTCTCGGGGGAGGCGTCGGGAGAGGGTTCGCACGCCGGAATTCTCCACGGTCAGCGCGACGCTCGCCCTGGTGGTAGGTCAGGTGGTCAAGGAACCAGAACAAATACGTTCGCCTTGAGCACGCCACTCGCCTACAGAGTCAGCCCGCCAGTCGAGCACGGCATCACCGTTGCTGTCCGGTGGTGCCGTGCTCGTGACGTCGTTCTTTCCTCTATGCAGTCGCCGTTGTGTCAGAACGCGTAGGCGTGCTTGGCTCTTCCTTACGCGCATGCACAAAGCCGAGTATGACGAGTATCGCCATCAATCCGGCAAGGACGAACGCCCCGATTGCGGCCCATGTGGCGACCTCACCAAAGACGCTGAACGCGTAGGCTTCCAACAGCAGGCCACGAAGTGTCGTTCCCTGAAACGTGGTAGTCACCTCAGCCTTGAGCGTGGCATTGGTCGGAGCGGCTCGCGACGCTGCTGATACAGCGTTATACACGCCACCGTAGGGCATTGCGCTCAGGTGGACGGCAATGAAGTTGTCGGCGTAGGCCTTGGCTTGGGGTCCGGTCAACAGCTGTTGGCCGGCGTACATCGACACAGATGGAATCATGCTGGGGGTGATCTCGCTGCCGGCCACTGGATGCGCGAACGCCGCCTTGCTCGGGAATGTGATGTCCTGCTTCGCCAGCTGGCTGTGGACATTGCTATTGGTGAACGATGCCGCCCACAAACCCAAACCGCCCGCTGCCAGTAGTGCAACCACCAGAATTGCGCCAGTGCCGCTGATGAGTCGGTCGATGACCTTTCGGTCCATGGTTGATTCCTTTCGTTTGAAGGCTCAGACGCTCTCGCTCCGGCCACTTGCATCTCTCATTTTGCCGGTGTCACCGGCTTCCCAGTAGGGCCGAATGGCCCGTAGTGTCCGAAAAAGCAATCACCCCCTCTACCAGGGACGGCGAACTCCACCGGTCAGTGAGCGCGGCGGCTACGTAACGCTCTGCTGGTGTCTCGCACCCGAACATGCGGTGGGGACGGTGGGGACATCCCTACATCTCCGATCCCCGGTCCCACGTGAGGGAACAGCGAAGGGATGCCGGCACGGTGTCGAACAGTTCCGGCAGGCGCTCCGCTGTGCACAGACCGCTCGATGCCGATGACGGCTACCGTTGCGGGCAACCTCTCGGCTGACTGTCGACGGATCACGACTGAGAGAACTGGCGATCGACGCAAACCTCGCGTTCGGGTCGTCGACGAGAATGGCGCGAATCTCTTCGCGTTCATGGGGGCCAGGGCTGGCATGCTGGGTCTCCATCGGTTCGGTTGCATGTGTGCACCGGTCATCGTGACCGGATCATGCACTACCGATGGAACCTGCCGACTCTGCAGAGCGTCGATCGTCTCGCCTACCGCGGCCGGATGTGGGGGCGCCGATCACGTGGGCATTTGTCGGCCTTCGGCTATCTCGCTGTCGGTGCCATTGGGTCACAGGTCTTCCCCCCGACCAGCGGGTCGTCCTGCGCTCAGATCAGGTGAGCGCCACCCGCCATTCGAGGCCGTCGGTTCGGTCGGACCCTGGCAATCAGGGGGGATAAGCCCGGCCCAGGTTCGAGTCGGACAGGCGTTGGCCGAAGCCCAGGACCGCCCCTATGACCCTTTTGATGCCGCTATCTGACTGAACTCGTTCCGCCAAGTGCGGTGAGATGAGGCCACACCTGCTCGTCTGCAAAACTATTTCCATGTTCGACGATCTCCTCGCCGCCAACCGCCGCTACTCGTCAACATTCGCGCTGCGTGACATCCCGGGTATCGCGGCCAAAGGTTTCGGGCTGGTGACCTGCATCGACAGCCGGATCGAACCCCTCACGATGCTCGGCTTGCAGCCCGGCGACGCCAAGATCCTCCGTAACGCCGGTGGACGGGTCTCGTCCGACGTCCTGCGCTCGCTGGTATTGGCCACCACCTTCCTCGGCGTCAGCTACATCGCGGTCATGCACCACACCGATTGCGCCCTGGCCGGTCGGGGGGAGGCGGAGGTCAGGTCGGACCTGAGCCCCGAACAGGCAGAGAATTCGGAAGGTTGGGATTTCCTCACCATGCCCGACCCCGAGGCAGCGCTGGCCGCCGATGTCCTTGCCCTGCGAGCATGCGCCGTCTTCCCACCGGGCGTCGCCGTCGAAGGTTGGCGATACGACGTCGACACGGGTGCGGTCCACCGGATCATTCCGAGCGACGCACTGCTGCCGACCCACGGCGGCGGCTGAACCCGCCGGCACCTTCGCCCCAGATCGATCCGTGACGGATACCAACGATGCTCGAGTTCCGTCCAGGTGGGAGCCTGGCTCGGCAACGAGCTTGCCCCTGGGGTGTGCAGCGCGTCGAGTGCAGAGTCAGCTCATGACGTCGCAACTGCTGCCACGTTCTCAAGAGTTCCGCCACGGGCCGTTGCTCGCCAAATCAAACGAAGAGGAAGGACGGCGCTGTCCACCTGTTCATCTGTCCCAATAATTGTATGGGACAGACTCGTGGTCCGACGCGTATTCTGTCGGAGGTCTGAGATCTCCGGTTGGATCTCAGAATGAGAACGGTCCAGTGGGTCAGGCAGGCTCCTTCCCAACGCGCCGAAGCTCGGCGATCTGGATGGCAAGGCCGTAGGCTCGCCCGAAGACGGCATCCTGGCGCTCGGCGGTTTCCTCCCCCGCGAGACTCGACGCCTGTGGGCGATCTCCGGATCCTGAGCTGCCTGCCATCAGGCGATAGCGTGTCGTCGTTACGTCGACGAGGAGGATGAGTGATGGCGCAAGCGTCATCGGCACGCATGGGCACGGACACCCCTGGCGGCGGGTCGGTGCCGACCATCGAGCACCTTCTCATCGACATCGTCGGTGCCACCAATGTCGACACCGGGGCGGACATCGGCGAGGACGACACCCACGACGAGGCGTTGACCGGTACCTCCGTCCGGCCCCTCGCTGTCGTCCGCCCCGGATCGACCGCCGACGTGGCGTCCATCGTGAAGGCGGCGGCGTCCCTGCGAATGCCGCTCACTCCCCGGGGGTCGGGGACCGGGCTTTCGGGAGGATGCACTCCGGTCGATGGTGGCCTGGTGGTGTCCTTCGAGCGGATGAACCGCATCCTCGAGATCGACACCGACAACCACGTGGCCGTCGTCGAGCCGGGGGTGACACTGGCCGACCTCGATGCGGCACTCCTCCCCTATCGATTGGTCTATCCGGTGTTCCCTGGTGAAGTGTCGGCCAGCCTGGGCGGCAACGTAGCGACCAACGCCGGTGGAATGCGGGCGGTGAAGTATGGGGTGACCCGACACCACGTCCTCGGCATCGAAGCGGTGCTGGGCACGGGTGAGGTCATCCGTGCTGGCGGCAAGTTCGTGAAATCGACCAGCGGCTATGACCTGACCCAGCTGGTGACCGGGTCGGAGGGCACCCTGGCGCTGGTCACCCAGGCCACGCTCCGACTGCACCCCCGGCCTGGCCACCAGGCCACGCTCCTCGCTCCCTTCGCCACACTCCATGAGATCGCCGCGTCGGTGCCGTCCATCGTGGCCAGTGGCGTCGGCCCGTTGGTGGTGGAGTACATCGACAACGTGTCGATGGCGGGGATTACCGCCACCGCCGGCATCGACCTGGGCATCCCCGACAGCATCCGGGAGCGCGCCCTGGCCTATCTGGTGGTCGTCCTCGAAGACCACCATCCCGACCGCCTCGACGAGGACACCCAGGCACTGGCCGAGCAGCTCGCCGAGCTTGGTGCGCTCGATGTGTTCGTGCTCCCGCCTCAGGCGGGCACCCAGATGATCGAGGCTCGTGAACGGGCCTTCTGGGCGGCCAAAGCGGCCGGTGCCGACGACATCGTGGACGTGGTCGTGCCCCGGGCGTCGATCCCCGACTACCTGGACGCCGTCGGTGAGCTGTCGTCGCGAACATCATCGCTGGTGGTGGGCTGCGGGCATGCTGGTGACGGCAATGTCCATCTGTCGGTATGGCAGTCCGACCCGGACGTGCGCCGCCAGCTCTTGCACGCCATTGTCGCCGCTGGCGTGTCGTTGGGCGGTGCCGTGTCCGGCGAACACGGGATCGGTACCGAGAAACGGGCCTACCTGGCTGAACTCGAGGACCCTGCCAAACTCGCCCTCATGCGCCGGATCAAAGCGGCGTTCGACCCACACGGCATCCTCAATCCGGGCACCATCTTCGACCCGGTACCTGCGACAGGAGAACAACAGTGAACGGAGCACAGGCGCTGATCCACACCCTCGTGGACCACGGTGTCGACACCTGCTTTATGAATCCGGGCACCTCCGAGATGCACTTCGTCGCCGCCCTCGACGACGTCACCGCAATGCACAGCGTGCTGGCCCTGTTCGAAGGGGTGGCCACCGGTGCGGCCGACGGGTACGCACGAATGGCCGGACGGCCGGCAGCCACCCTGCTCCACCTCGGCCCAGGGCTCGGCAACGGTTTGGCCAACCTGCACAACGCCCGCCGCGCCAACAGCCCGGTGGTCAACATCGTGGGCGACCATGCCACCACCCATCGGCAGTATGACGCCCCGCTTCAATCGGACATCGAAACAGTGGCCCGCAACGTGTCGTTGTTCGTGAGGACCTCGGAGTCCACGGCCAGGCTGAGCGGAGACGCCCTGGACGCACTGGCTGCGGCCACCGGTCCCCCCGGTTCGGTGGCCACCCTCATCCTGCCGGCCGATGTGTCCTGGTCCGACGGCGGCATGGTGGCTGGGCCGCGCCCAACCCCGACGGATCAACTGGTCGGTGCCCGGGGTGCCGCGCCGGTCGAGGACGTCCTCAACGCCATTGCGGCTGCGCTGCGGTCGGGTGAGCCGGCGGCCATCCTGATCGGTGGGCGGGCATGCTCGGGGAAGACGTTGGACACCGTGGCGGACATCGCCACCTCCACCGGCGCCAAATTGCTGGCCGAGACATTCCCGGCGCGACTCGAACGGGGAGCGGGCCGACCACCGGTGGAGCGATTGGCATACCTGGCCGAGTTCACCGCCATGCAGCTCGAGGGTATCCGGCACCTGGTACTGGTGGACGCCAAGTCGCCCGTCTCGTTCTTCGCCTACCCCGGCAAACCGAGTGACCTGGTCCCAGAGGGCTGCACGGTACACGTCGTCGCCGGACCGGCGGACGATGTCGGTGCCGCAGTGGCTGCACTGGCTGCACTGCTCGACGTCGCCGGCGGGACGGCCCCGCGTCAGGAAGCCCACACACCCGCTCGTCCCATCGGTCCTCTCACTGCCACCGCCGTGTGCGAAGCGCTCGGTATCCTGCTTCCCGAAGGAGCAATCGTGTCCGACGAGGGAAACACCTCGGGCCTGTTTGCCGCCGGTTCCACCGCCGGGGCTCCGCCCCACGACTGGCTCTGCTTGACGGGTGGTGCCATCGGCCAGGGCCTCCCGGTTGCGGTCGGGGCCGCGGTCGCCTCACCAGGTCGGCGCGTGGTGGCCTTGGAGGCCGACGGAAGTGCCATGTACACCCTGCAGGCGTGGTGGACAATGGCCCGTGAGAGCCTCGACGTCACCACCGTGATCCTGAACAACCACTCCTACGCTGTGCTCAACATGGAGCTGGACCGAGTCGGGGCCGAATCCCCCGGGCCGCGAGCACGGGACATGCTCGACCTCAGGCGCCCGGACATCGACTTCGTGCACCTGGCCGCCGGCATGGGCCTCCACGCGGCGCGCGCCGAGACCGCCGAGGAGTTCACCGACGAGTTGGCCAGGGCACTCGCCACCCCGGGGCCGAGCGTCGTAGAGGCAGTTATCCCGTCTCTGTTGTGACGTCGAGTCGTAGCCTCCGCCCGGCGGGGCCAGATGGCCGGCAATTGGAGCCAGTCAGCCGGTGTACGCAGCAGCCTGATCCCGGACCAGCGACACCAGGTTGCCTACGGCAAGGTTGATGTCGTCGAGGTGCAGCCCCCACGTCGGACCGAGGGTCTGGCTCACCGACGGGCGGGCATCCCCCGGTATGTCGGTCCGGTCGATCTGTTCCGATCTCGCCCCACCGCTACTCACACATCGCCCCGTGTACAGGTCGGGGTAGGTGGCCCACGGGGTAGGTGCGCTCGGTACGGGCTCGTAGAATGCCCCGAGCGGACCGGGGAACCGGCTGGTCGGTGCGTACGGCTCGAGTACCCCTGCGACGGAGGGCCGGGCCAGCGATGCAGGGTTAGTGCACAGAACCTGCAGCCCTTTCTTCGGTGCAACTCCCGACATGCTGCTCACCCCCTGGCCAACCCGTCCGAACCCGCTGTCGGCTGGCGGAGGGTCGAGGAACATCGAGTACGCCACGACGCAACCGGTCTGACTGTTCGAGACGCAGGCCGGGATGTGCTGGAAGTCACCTCCCACAGTCTTCCCGACCGGGACGGTGACATTGCCACCGAGCAGCAACGCCGAAACCAGATGCTTGCGTACTGCGGGGCTGGGGTCCACCTGCGACCGCAACAGCTCGATGAGCATGCCCGATCCCTGAGAGTGCCCGATGAAGACCACTCCCCTCCCGCGGTTGTAGTGGGCCAGGTAGTACCGCCAGGCCGAGAGCACCCCGTCATAGGCAGTCGTGACCGCCGAGACAGTGACCGACCCCGTAGCTCCCCCAGTAATCGAGGACAAGGTGAGCTGCGGGTACATCGGCGCATAGATCCGACACGCGGTCGAGAACCGAGACGCCTGGGCGACGGCGACCGCCGTCTCCTCTGGGTCGACGGTGAGATTTGCGTTCACCGTCGTTTGAGCACTGACGGTCGGATACACGTAGAAGCAGTCGATCGGCGGGTCCTTGGCGGGCGACTCCGACTGCGTGGTCGTCGGGCCGTTGACATGGAACACGGTGGCGTCGAGGTTGGCCGTGCAGGGGTCCTTGGCCTGTCCGGGTCGACACAGCCACACCGGCGAGGTGGGCCCAGAGCCGTTCACGGCCGTGGAGCTCGAACCAGCACCCGTGGAGTGACCCGCCGTAGTCGACATGGTCGACGTGGTCGATGATCGTGACGAACTCGGCGATGACGAACAGGATGCCAGCATGCCCATCGACATCACGGCCGCCATGGCCGCGCCGATCAGAGCGTGCCGACGTTCTCGGCCTGGCGAGACTTGCGAAGACACCCGAGTCGGCGATGTGGTGACAGATTCCGTCATGCACAAGAGTATTCCCGCAATCATCAGACCCCGGGGCGACCTCGTACGGGCGGGGCAACTACCCTCGCCAACCGACACACTCTGTAGCTGCCTCGCTTCGACAGACAGAAAAACGCCGACCTCGCGCCCATAGAGGTCATGCTCGGCGAGGGGATTCCCATCGTCACCCCGGTTCGTGTCATCGTCGAGGCCGTCGACGCCACCCGGTGGCCGTCAGCGGAGCGTCACAGCCCGGTGCCACGATGGCGGCACCCCAAACGTGAAGATGGGAGAGGTCGAAACGTGAAGACCTCTGGTGGGCGAGGGGGGAACTTGAACCCCCAACCTTGCAATCCGTAGGCGCTTCCAGCATGTCCGAGGACTTTGGTCAAGACGGGTTCACCCAGGTCAGCTGAGGTGCTTGTTGGCTCAAGTGGACCCCAGTGAGGTCCAGCTTGGCAATCTGGATTGCCATTTGGATTGCCAAAGGAACCTTGTGATCACCTTCTGATTCGTTCGACCTATGCCTTCGGGACTCCGAAGTTCCCTCCCCTCTGCTCGATTTGCAATTGACGAAGCAGAGGTCGTCACCGCCTCGCCGAGAGCGGTCCGTAGCAGCCACACCGGCAACGTCGTCGGCTCGGTGTGATTGCCGTCGCCGCCTTCATTGGGTGGCCACACTGTTCACGATCGGTTCGTAGTGTCTACATGGCTCGTTGCGAAGACTCGGGCACGGCGGCAGGGGCGTGGGTACCCTCACGCCTGGAACGACCGGGAGGATGAGGCTCGACGGCATGGACCCGGAGAAGGCGATCGAGACCGGCGCGGTGCCATCGGGCACCGTCTGGCTGAAGGACCACACGGGCTGAGTGCCGTTCGGCGCGGAGATTGTCACGCGCATGCGCGACCCCGCACGGTATACATGCCCCTCGTAGTAGAGCGGAATGACCACCTTGACGAAGCTCCCGCTCGGCATGGGCTCGGCGGCGGCCGCCGTATAACTGGGGATCGGTTCGAGCACCGTGCTCGGCTGCTTGAACATGTTGTCGGAACCGGTGGCGAGCTTGCGCTCGCTGGCGCGTATCCAGCCGTTCTGGACAAACGTCTCGTTCCCGTCCGGACCCACCTCGCTGATTGTGGCCTGGAGGTCGACGTCGGGGGTCGATGAGCGCACCCAGAGGTCGACGGCGCCGGCGCCGATGACGGTGGTGTCCGTCGTCAGCGGCGCCGAGACATAGGAGACGGCGGGGCCTGACGGACTCTGCTTCCAGTCCCATTGCCACTGCGATGCGTTACCCCACAAACCTCCGCCACCGGTGTTGCTCGTGTAGTCGGTGAGTGGGAGAGCGTTCGGGTTCGAGGTGTACCAGTTGACGCCCTCGCTCGTCGGCGGCTGGTCGGCGAGCGTCCCAGCCGGCCCGAGGTACCAGGTGCGGGCGGTCGTGCTCGGGATGGGAAACGACGGGAAGTCGCTCTCAAACCCGGGATAGGGGTCGCCTGGAGTCGAGCTCCCTGTGGGCGACTTGCCGGCGCCGTTGTCGAACAGCACCCGGATCTCCGGAAGCTTCTCGAACGCGGCTAGCGCGGCATGGTACGTAGGGATCGCCTGGATCGGGTCCACCGGCAGCGTGACGACGTCGGACTTCGGGACTCCCATCGCCCCCTGGTAGATGACAGGCGCAGCCGCTCGGATGATCGCCGCGTTCTCGATGGGCGCTTTGTGAGCGACGAACAACTCGAGGAAGTCGTACCAGCGGTCGTAGGTGTACGGATCGAGCGAGTCAATGTGGGCGCCGTTGGTGAAGGTGAACCACTTCTGACTCGTCCCGCTAAAGTGCTGGACCAGTTCGGCGCAGTGTCCCCCCGTCTGCTCGTCTTCCCACTGGCAGGCCATGAAGGTTGGCACCTTGATCTTGTCGACGAAGGTGACTGGGTCCAACGAGTCAGCGACATCGGCGTTGTAGTAGGAGTTGGCAGCAATCTTCGCACTCAGGTCGGCCGCTTCGCCGTGGAGCACTTGGTTCGTCTGGCACGTCGTATCGCCACTTTGGATCTGCTGGAACGCCCAGGGCTGCCCGCTGTTGGGTCCGGCGGGTTCTGCATTCTGCTGTCGCTCCTTCGCCCAGGCGACGGCGAAGCCGGTGTTGAGGATGCCACCTGGATACAGCGTCGTCGCCGTGGCGTCGATAGTCGACAACGGTGAGATCGCCTCGAGGTCGGGCGGGTCGAGCTGCGCCGTGAACAGCTGGCTGATCGCGCCGTAGGAGATGCCGAGCATGCCGACCTTGTTGTCGAGCACCCACGGCTGGTGGGCGATGG
>OCTA010000887.1_pt1 | contig 27930 bp, 24 predicted proteins | sample 1538991 | NCBI WGS metagenome assembly OCTA01 (sample SAMEA3539302, study PRJEB22396) | soil metagenome | biome: tundra; feature: field; material: soil | place: USA | collected 2010-05 | depth 0.15 m | reverse complement strand
CTTGAGCTGCTCGAACTGGCCGGGATCGAAGAACACGGAGTGCGGATCGAGGCGGCGGAGCATGCCCGGAATGGCGCCTTGAAAGAAAGCCTGCTCGGCGGAAACCGGCTCGGCGGCGTTGTCTTCGACGAGGGCGTAGGCCTGGGTGACGCTCTTGATGCTGGACTCCAGGCCGTCGTCCGACGCCAGGGAGGCCAGGCAAAGTAAGAGTGCGAGAGTCGCGGCTCCGCGGAGACGATTGCGCATTCCGGTTGTGTAGTTCCATTTTAGCTTAGCGCGGGATGGCCGAAGCGGCGATGAATTACCCGGCTTTACAGGTCTCATTCGGGCCATTCCCCGCCGGCGTCAGCCGTAACTTGCGCAGCACGATGAAGCCTTCGATGCGGGTAGTTCCAAGGGCGCGCTGATAGGTCAGCGTCAGGCGCACGAGCCTACTGCAGGCTGGGGTCCTGAAGGAGAACCTACCTTCTCGCTCGCTCTCCGACGCCAGGCTTTCCCCCTGCACCAGGAGTTTCGACCCATATAGATCCATAATGCGCCAACCAAGCCCCGTCTCTGGCGCGATCCCGTTTGTACGATATAGAAACCGCAATTCATAGTTGGCGCCGTCCATCACCGGCATAATTTGGGTAAGCACGTCGCAATTCTCCGGCTGCCGGCCGGAGAACGAAATCCGCAGGCCCGTGGGCGGCTCGTCGAGTAACGTGGCGACCCCGCCGACGTTAGGCAAGCGCCAGTCAAAGCCTTGCGACATGGGCGGCATCGTGAAGTCGCCATCAGTCAGAGATCTGCCCGAACCAGGCGCCAGAGCTCCATACGGGATTCTGTGCAACTCAGCGAGCCGGTTCCAAATCAGGAGAGCTTGGCCGGCGCGGTCGTCGGCAATCAACCGGTCGCAAGCGGCCAACAGTACCGGCTGGTCGGCTTCCCGGTTCCATGCGAGCAACCGCGTGGCCGCCCGCGTGATCGGCTCGACACGGTCCTGGTTCGTCAGGTAGGCCAGATAGTTTGCCTGCAGGCCGGCTGTACGGATGTCCAGCTTTTGCTCGATCAGTGCGCCGTCACTGGCGATCTTCCAGCACAAGGTGAAAAGCGGCGCCTGATCGCCGTAAGCCATGGTGGACGCTTCGTGCGCCCAGAGCCAGAACTTCTCCGAGTCGCCGCGCCGGAAGTAGTAGTTCACCAGAGACCAACTGGGTAAGTACTGCTTGTCGACACTGGCGGCGCGTAGCAGGTTGCGCTCGGCGCCCGCCAGATCGCCGGCCGCTTCGGCGCGCAACCCGAGTTCAATCCAGGATTGGGAATCCCACGGGTTCAGTGCCACCGCGCGCTCGAGCGCCGCGGTGGATGCAACCGGGTTGCTCTCCTGAATCATGGCCGCCAGCCGGGCGTAGTAGGCGGCGCTGTCGGGTTCCAGGCGGAGCGCTTGTTGGGTGGCGGGCAGAGTCTCCTGGCGGAAGCGGTAGTCCGCCCAGGCCATGCGGACGGCCCAGACGCTCGTAAGCGCGAACGTGGCAACGATGGCGGCGGCCGCCGTAAGCCAAGCCACCCGTGTGACTCTCTGCATTACACAATCGTCGCTCCGCCATCGACCACGATGGTTTGCCCGGTGATGTAATCCGAAGCGGACGCGGCCAGGAACACCGCGACGCCCTTCAGTTCGCCGGGATGGCCGACGCGCGCCATCGGAATGCCGGACTCGATGTAGGGCTGGGCGGCTGCCAGCACTTTCTCGGTCATGCGCGAGGGGAAAAAGCCCGGCGCGATGGCGTTCACGCGGATGTTATGCGGCGCCCACTGGGCGGCCAGTTCGCGCGTCAGGCCCAGCAGTCCGGCTTTGGACGACGCGTATCCGGCGTAGTGAATCCCCTGCGGCATGGAACTCTTCAGGCCGGCAATCGAAGCGACATTGATAATGCGCCCGTATTTGCGCTTGATCATCTCGCGTCCGCAAACTTGCGAGAAGACGAACGCGCCGGTCAGATTCACGTCGAGCACCTGCTGCCACTTGTCGAAAGGCATCGCCTCGGCGGGGGCGCCCCATGTCACGCCAGCGTTGTTGACCAGGATATCGATCTGGCCATAAGTGGCGAGGGTCTGCTTCACCACGGCGTCGATTTCGGCGGGCTTCGAGACATCGCAGAGCGCGCCTTCGCAGCGGAATCCGCGCTTCTTCATGGCGTCCACGGCGGGGCTGAGCCATTGGTCGCGGCGCGCCAGCAGCATGAGGGATGCGCCCGCTTCGGCGAGCCCCTCGGCCATCTCCTCGCCGAGGCCGCGGGAGCCTCCGGTTACCAGGGCCACCTGGCCCGAGAGATCGAATAGTTGTTTGAGTGAGGTCATAACTTGTCGATAGCTTTGTCTATAGCAGTGCGGGCGATGCGCTCGCGATGATAGGTGGCATCGCCGAACATCAGCTCGGACGCCTTGGCCCGCTTGTAGTATAGATGAACATTATTCTCCCAGGTGAAGCCCATGCCGCCCTGGACTTGAATGCCGCGGTTGCCCACCTCGCGATACGCGTCGCTCGCATAAGCCTTGGCGATGGAGACCGCTACATCGGCCTCGGGGGCGCGCTCCTGCAAGGCCCAGGCCGCGTAGTAGGCCGCCGAGCGCGAACTTTCCGTGAGCAGCAGCATATCGGCGCATAGATGCTGCACCGCCTGGAACTGGCCGATGGGCTTGCCGAACTGCTTGCGCGCCTTGGCGTACTCCACCGCGATTTCCATGACGCGCTGCATGCCGCCTACCATTTCCGCCGCCAGCGCCACCGTGGCGACGGCCAGGGCGCGCTCCAGAGCGGCGCGCGCGGAATCGCCGATCGCCAGGAAATCTCCTTCGGCGACCGGGACGTCTTCAAACGCAACCTGGTAGAGTTTGCGCGTTTCGTCGATGGCCGGGAGCGACGAGATCGTCAAGCCGCGCGCGCCGCGGGGCACGATAAACAGGCCCAGGTCCGGGCCGCGGCGCGCCGCGCAAACCAGGAAGTCCGCAGCGGCGGCATCCGGCACGAACATCTTCCGGCCATTGAGCGCGAAGCCCGCCAGCGTGGGTTGCGCGTTGAGCTGCACGGCGCCGGGATCCCAACTGGCGGAGGCTTCCAGCAGCGCGAGCGTGGCGTGCGCTTCGCCCAGCGAGATGCGCGAGAGATACTTTCTTTTCTGGGCGGGATTGCCGGCCGCGTCGATGGCCACGCCGGCCAGCAGCACCGTGGAAAGATAGGGTCCGGGCAGCAGGGCGCGGCCCATTTCTTCGAGCGCCACCGCCATCTCAACCAGGCCCAGGCCGAGACCGCCGTACTCTTCGTCGAATATGATGCCGGTCCAGCCCTGGTGCGCCATCTTCTGCCACAGCGCCGCGTCGGAGGCGGTGGCGGTTTCCATCAACCGGCGCACTTCGGCGATGGGGCAAACGGCCGAGAAAAACTCGCGCGCCGAATTCTTCAATACCTGTTGGGTCTCGGTCAATCCGAATTGCATGGGGCTTTCCTCAGTAGCTCTTAGGCCTCAGTAGCTCTTGGGCAATCCCAGGACGAAGTGGCCGACGATGTTGCGCTGGATCTCCGAGGTGCCGGCTTCGATGGTGTTGCCGCGCGCGCGCAGATAGGTGTAGGCCCACTGGCCGTCGTCGAAGGCGAAGTCGGAGCCGCGCGTCAACTGGCCGTATGGCCCGAGCAGCTCCATGGCCACCTGTTGGAAGCGCTGATTCAGCTCGCTCCAGAAGATCTTCTGAATCGACCCTTCCGGACCGGGCTTGCCGGTTTCCATCACGCGGCTGATGGCGCGCATCTGGTTGAGGCGCATGATTTCGATTTCGGCGTAGCACTGCGCCAGCTTCTGGCGGATGACCGGGTCTTGGGCGGCGGGCCGTCCGTTGCGTTCGATGCGGTGCGCCAACTCGACCAAGCGCGCGAACTGGCGTTTGAAGGTGATTTGCAGGCCGGCGCCCAACAGCGCGCGCTCGTGCATCAGGGTGCCGAGCGCCACGTTCCAACCGTCGTTAACACGGCCCACCACGTTCGCGGCGGGCACGCGCACGTTTTCGAAGAACAGCTCGTTGAATTCCGTTTCGCCGGTCATCTGGCGGAGCGGGCGCACTTCGACGCCGGGACTGTGCATGTCGACCAACAACACGGTGAGGCCTTTATGTTTTTCGGCGCCGGCATCGGTGCGCACCACCAGCTCGCACCAATCGGAGGCCCAGCCGTAACTGGTCCAGACCTTTTGACCGGTTACAACGAAGTGATCGCCATCGAGGGTGGCTTCGGTGCGCAGAGCGGCGAGGTCGGAGCCGGCGTTGGGCTCGGAGAATCCCTGGCACCAGATCTCCTCGCCGCTGAGGATTTTGGCGAGATAGCGCTGCTTTTGGGCTTCGGCGCCGAAGGCGATGAGGGTGGGGCCCACCAATTCCAGGCCCAGAATGCCGGGCAAGGGAGGCGCTCCGATGCGGGCCATCTCTTCGGTGAAGATGGCCTTCTCCATGAGGGTGGCGCCGCGGCCGCCGTATTCTTTGGGCCAGGAGAGGCCGGCCCATCCGGCTTCGTAGACCTGGCGCTGCCAGTCGCGAAGGAAGGCGAAGCGGGCTTCCATGCTGTCGGTGGCGGATCGGGCGGCCTCCCAATCGCGGGGCGCGTGCGCTTCGAGCCAGGTGCGCAGTTGGTCGCGGAATTGCCGCTCTTGCGGGGTGGGGTTGAGGTCCATCGTTCGCTCCAGGTGACGAGCAATGAGTATATAAGAATCCGGCGCGCGTTGCTCGGGGGCCATAAGCGGCATCTCCCGGCATCTCCCCCGGCCTTCACCCGGAGGCGCCCAGCACGCCCACGCCGAGGCGCGCCAAAACTCGCGTACGCCTGAAGCGGATTGCCTCGACAAGCCAGGGGTGCCGAGGGTAGCTCTGTCCTTTTGCAGCGAAACGCGTGGAGCTGCCACCGGCCGCCGCGGTGGGATCGCGCTGGGTGGAATCCAGGGCGGCGCCCCTTGACACCACGTCGGTGTACGTACTATACTGTAAGTACAGATGCGCGTTGAATGGGACAAGGCAAAGAACGAAACCAACAAAGCCAAACATGAAATCGACTTTGAAACAGCGCAACTGATTTTCGACGACCCGTTCTGTATCACGTTCGTTGAGCGGGTCACTGACGGTGAAGAGCGATGGCACGCAATCGGCTCGATCGAGAAGATCATTGTACTTGTGGTCGTGCATACATATCGGGAAGAGAATTCGGAGGAAGTGATCCGCATCATCTCAGCTCGTCGTGCGACCCCGAAGGAAAGGAAGCTCTATGACCAGACTATCGGCTGAGAAACGCAGAGAGCTTCAGAAGCTCGCTGCCAAACCGGATCGTGAAATCGACCTGTCCGACATCCCCGAGATTCGAGAGATTCCATCGGATGCTGTAATTGGTAGGTTTTATCGGCCCAGGAAGACCGCTGTGACGATTCGGCTTGATGTTGATGTCGTGGTGTGGCTGAAGGCGACAGGTGCAGGATATCAGACTCGAATCAATACCTATCTTCGACAACTAATGCAACAAAGCCGGCAGCAATGATGCAGATTAGGTTATCGATGGTTTGACGGTTTATGAATCTCATGGCGAGTTATGGCGAGTCAACTGTATTTTGGCGTCCCGCTGGCGTGCTGGGGGCGAAGAGTGAATGCCACGTTCCGCGCTCTCGGGTTCGAGTTGGTGCGCGGGGCTGAGCACATTGCGCCATGCGGTGTCCGAAGTGGACAGACGTTCCGGCTTTCTCGCAGCGATTTTTCCAGCGGCGCTTCGGGTTACACTACGGAACTCGATGCACTACCTGCTGGCCGCGGCGCTGTTTCTCGGTATTCTGACCCTCTGGGTGCCCGGATATTGGGCGGTCGCCGTGTTCGAGTTCGGCGTGTTCGGGCTGGCCGTGGGTGCGATGTTCCGCTGGCTGCGTACTCCGCCGCGCTTCGCCTACCCGCTGGTGCCGCTGTTGTTTGCCGTATTCTGGGGCTTGCTGCAGTGGTGGACCGGGCGGACGGTCTCCCCTTTCGAGACGAGGATCGCGCTGGCGCGCTGGACCGCGCTGCTGGCGGTTTTTATCGTCGGCCTGGTTCTTTTTCAGGACGCGCGGGTGCACCGCTGGTTCCGCTCCGCCATGCTCTGGTTCGGCTTCCTGGTGGCGGTAGTTGCAACTCTGCAGACCTTTACCGGTGGGGGCAAGGTCTTTTGGATCTTCCAAGCCGAATACACCGAGGGGGTGATGGGGCCGATCCTCTATCATAACGATTATGCGGCCTTCATAGAGGTAGTGCTGCCGCTGGCGATCTACGCGTCGATGAGCGGCAAGCGGAAGTCCCTGCTCTATTCCGTCATGGCGGCCGCGATGTACGCCTCCGTAATCGTCTCCGCTTCCCGTGCCGGATTTGTGCTGTCTTCCGCCGAAATCGTGGTCGTCACGGCGCTGCTATGGCTGCAGGGAGGCACGTCCGGGCGGGCCGTAGGGATATCGTTGGTGCGCGTTGTGCTGCTGCTGGCGGTCTTCACCGCCGTAGTGGGGTGGGGAAGAGTTTGGGAACGTCTACAGACCCCCGATCCATTCGCCACCCGTCGTGAGTTCGATATCTCTTCGATGCGCATGATCGCCGCCCGCCCGTGGTCCGGGTTCGGCCTGGGGACCTGGCCTGTGGTGTATCCGGCATACGCCATCATCGATACCGGTTTGTTCGCCAATCGCGCTCACTCTGATTGGCTGGAGTGGACCGCCGACGGCGGGTTGCCGTTCGGAATTGCGATGGCGACTCTGTTTCTGTGGTGTCTGCGTCCGGCGTTTGGTTCGGTTTGGGGTATCGGCGTGGTCGCAGTTTTCCTGCACGCTGCCGTGGATTATCCGTTTTCGCGTCCGGCCCTGGCTGCCTGGATCGTAGTGATGATCGCGCTGCTTGCCAGCGCGGCAAACAGGGATCGCTACAGGGCCGAACTCGACGACCGATAGGGCGAATCTTGCAGGTGATCTTTTCCGCGCTTACTAACGGCTAACGCCAACAATTTTTCCACCGCTGAAAGTCCCCGCCGCGGCGAAACCCACGGTTATGCCTACCGCGGCCACCCCGGCTACTATGGCGACTATAGCGCCGGTGGACAGCCCCGCGCCGACCGGGCCGCACTTAGCACCGACTGAATCCATGGTCACTACCTGGACCACTTGCGAAGCGCCGGGTGCCGGCGTGGCGCCCGGGATCATCGAGCCGGTAATCTCGATTTGATGGCCGACGTTCTTGGCCGCATCGGGTCCTTGCAGTTCCACGGTCACGTGCGTGGTGTCGTCAGTCAGAAAGTACTTGCCGTCTTTCTTAGACTCGCAGCCCTTCATCTTGGTGGCCGTTTGCGCGCCACCCGCTTGCGTGGTGAAAGCCAGTGCCAGACCGGGACGGACGGTGGCGACTAACACTCCCGCGCCATTCCGGACATCCACCAAGCCCTTGACCGCGCTGATGGAGACGTGGTTGCTGTCCTGGGCCACGATTTCGGCGATAGTGTGCGTGTCTGCTGGCGAAATCCGCAGTGTGGCTGCCTCAATGCGATCCTTGTACACCTGCGCGCGCGTATTTGGCTCGAGCACAATTTGAGCCCCGCTCGACAGTTGGATCTTCGATTGGGCCGCGGTCGTTTGGACCGTGCTGCCCTCAAAAAGCGTGGCATTTCCGCTCACCATAGATCCATCCAACTGGAAATCGCCAGTGGAGCGGATCACGCCAATGGAAGGCGGCACTGCCATCAAGAACAGCAGGCAGCCGCTGCACAACAGAGCAAGAAACGATCGTATTGGGGAGTTCATAGTCGCCTCACCTAAGAAAAGAGTTCGTCTCGACTATACTACACCTAGGGTGGTAGAGAAGCAACATGTTTTTGTCTACGATGGATACGAGAATCCTTTTTTTGTACTAGCCTGTACGGCGAGGGCCTCAAGCGAATACGGACGTGATACAGCGAGCTGCCCACATGAACTACTACGAAGAGCTTGCGGTCGCCCAGGATGCATCGCTGGAGGAGATCCACCAGGCGTATCGGGCTTTGGCGCGCCTGTTGCATCCGGATAGCCAGTCGGATCCCAAACTGAAATCCGCAGCCGAGCGCCAGATGATCCGGCTCAACGAGATTCTAGCCATCCTGGCGGACCCGGAGAAGCGGCGCAAATATAACGAGAGCCTATGCCAGAAGCTCACGGTTTTCGAAACAGCCCCGCCGCCAGCGCTGGCATCGAGTCTCCCCCTGCGCCGGCAATTGCCTTGGATTCTGGCGGTGTGCATTCTCGTTGGCGTGGGCATCTGGTATCTGCGATCCAACGAGTCCGGCGATGCCCCAGCGGACCGAGGCCCAGCGCCGTCCACTGGACGTTCTGTCCAGCCGGCCCAAACAACCCCTCCTGAAATCACACCACCTGCAAGTGAGAGCAGGCCGCTAAGTGAAAACCGGTTGCCCAAAAGATCCCCGGTGCGCCCGCAAGCATCGTTACCGGCCGAAGACTTCAATCCGGTCGAAAACTCAGCACCAGGCGAACCGGCGCATCGATTACCCGCCCCAGGTGAGGCTGTGGCCGTACCGCGTGTGGCCGTGAAAGCGGAGCTACCTGCCCCGCCACCGCAGACAGTACCGTCAACGCCGGCACAGTCGCAACGTGCAGCCGAGCAGCCAAGCGCACCGGCCTTTGCCGGGCACTGGTTCTATTCCCTGGGAGCGCACGATGCGCAGACGCCCGGGATGTATCCGCCGGAATTCATCGAGTTCTTCCTTTCCGAAGAGCAAGGCGTTCTGACCGGGAAATATTGGGCGCGCTACCGGATTCCGGACAAGCCCGTATCGCCCGAAGTGCAATTCCGGGTAACAGGCGCTCCGCAAAAAGGAGATATCACCACCCTAAAGTGGGTTTCCGACGACGGCGCTCATGGGCAGATGAAAGTGGTATTGCGCGGCTCCAATTCCATGGAAGTCACTTGGTGGACGACAGCATTCGGCCGGCAGACGGCGTTGACCTCAGGTACCGCCGTGCTGGTGCGGCAGCAGGCGCGTTAATCGCGCCGTGCTCCCTGTTCCCTTTAGGAGCCTGATATCGGAATACGATGTGGCGATGCGCCGGAATGTTTGCCGGGTTTACTCCGCGTGTGACGTCTAAGTCGCGGCAACTACGGCCGATTTGGTGCTTTCCGACTCAATTGGGCCATTGAACCGTTTGGTGTCGATTGTCACTATTCATTTCACATGTGTTGGCATGCGGCGCCGTGGCTGGGTTGGAACTGTGAGTTTTGGGACATGGCAGTACCGCCTTCTCTATTCATTTTTCTTAATGCGAATTCGCGAGTTGCTCTCAAGTTGTTGAGAATAGAGTAAAGCACTGGGCCAAAGCAGTTGTAGATAATTTCATCGGTACAGAAAGCTCACACAAGATTAGGGTTTTTCCTTGACTTGGCGAATACATCGGGTTTACACTCGCTACTTGATCTTGCTCGGGACATAAGAGGATGTTCCCCGAGTTCAGTTGGGCGGTCGCTTAGGCGGATGAGAGGTCTACTCATTTCCTGGGCGGATGAGCGGTCTACTCATTTTGCGAGCCGCCAGTCTATAGCAATCCTCTCAGGACGGCGAGAATGGCGGCAGCCTGCCCTTTTTCCAACCTTTCACCCCGCGTAGGGCAGACATTTGATCTATCGGCTGCTTCCCTGCATCCGTGGTTGGCTTTGGTTGTACGGTCGCGGCACGAAAAATCCGTTAAAACGATTCTGGACTCCAAAGGGTACCGGACGGCGGTCCCGCTGGTGCGGTGCATTCACAAGAGGCGTTCAGGATCCGCCTGGGACAGCCAAAAGCCGCTCATAGCCGGCTATGTCTTTGCAGGGCTCGACCGGGAGAATCCCTTTCGCCTTGTTACGACGCCTGGCGTGGTGCAGATCGTCAGTTTCGGGAACGAACCAGGCACCATACCCGAGGCCGAGATTGAAGCACTGGAACGAATTGCCGCCTCCGGGCTCCCCGTGGCCGGTTGCGGCTACACCAGGATTGGCGAGGCCGTAGAACTGATTGACGGTCCGCTAAAGGGCGTGCAGGGTATAGTGCTTCGCCAAGCCAAAACTACGCGCCTGGTAGTCGGCCTTGAGTTACTCCAGCGTTCGGTGACGGTCGAGATCGATGGCGCTTGGGCTGTCCCCATACGGTACATTCGCCCTGCGTGAGAAGTTGACGCTTGAGCTTTGTAAGCTTCCAGCCCCGTATTACCTCTTACCTTGCTCTTAGGCCGATGCAGTTCCTGGATGGCGCCGTCCCGCTTCCTGCGACTCAATCTGGCGCTTCCAGGCACCGAAACAATGTCCTTGCACACCCTTCCGCATCGGCCTGCTCGCCGGTTCCATCGCCGCATGGAACCTTTGCGCATTGCTTGTCCGAGGCGCCCCCTGTCCAATAGGCACATGCGTACCTGGAGGACCGGATGCGTATGACTGGCGATCCCCGAAACCGGGTGGTCGTTTTCCGCCTCGCTGAAGATGAATACCGCAAACTGAAAGACGTCTCGATTCGTAACGGGGCCCGCAACCTCTCCGACTTCATGCGTTCCGAACTTCTGGCTTACATTCATTCCGGCACGATCACCGAGCATCTCCAAAGCCGGTTCGATTCGCTGGAACGGCGCATCGAGGAATTACAGTCGACGACGGCTTTGCTGCTGCAAGGAAATTCCAATGGCGGGTCTCAATAGCAGCCTTAAGTCACTGACGTCTGCGCGCATGACATCGCGGCTGGAGTGGTTCGCTCTGAGTGTGCAGCCTCGCCAAGACGAGGCGGTGGCCCGGTTGCTTCGCGGCCGCGGGCTGGAAGAGTATGTGCCAATCCGTTCCGGGCGGCGCCGCTTGTTCCCCGGATTTGTGTTATGCCGTTTCGATTATCAGCATCGGCGGGCCGTGATCGAGACTCCAGGTGTTCTCTCGATTGTGGGTTCTCCTGAATCCGTGTCCGCTATCTCGCACGCTGAAATTGCTTGGATCAAGATGATCCTGGCTTCGCGCCTGCCGGTCAAGCTGCGGACCTTTTTGTGCTTAGGCCAGCGGGTCTGGATCACCCGCGGGCCGTTAGATGGGCTGGAGGGCATCCTGCTGCGGAAACACGACGATTTTCAAGTCGTAGTGGGAGTGGAAGCCCTACAACGTTCCGTAGCCGTAGAAATCAACCACAAGATAGTACGTGCCGTGGAGGGCGCTCCACACGCGCAAATGGCCCGTCTTTTCCTGACTGCTTGAGCCCTGCTTGAGACTATGTGCAGCAACCGCAGAGACCGTTTGGTGATATTTCGTCTGAGCCAGGACGAATACCAGAAGCTGAAAGATGCTTCGGAACGCCAAGGCGCCCGCAATCTCTCCGACTTCACCCGAGGCGAGGTGCTGAGTGTTCTCAACTCGCGGGCTAACGGAAACCATATCGAGCAGTCGTTTAGCTCGATGGAACAAAGCATGGCCGAACTAAAAGCCACCATGCTTCGGCTCCAATCTGTTCTGGAAGGAGTGAACCATGCCAAAAGTATCGCCTGATCGTAAACACGTATTGCTGGCCTTGATCGTCGTCTGCGTCTCGTGTCTAGTGCCCGTCGCGTCCGCGCAGACACGACCCACCGCGGCGCCAGAGACTCAAGGGGGCAATCTTCCCGCCCAGCCCATCGGCGCCAACGACCTGGTCGCTATTTCGGTGTACGATGCGCCGGAACTGACCCGCACGGTGCGCGTGAGCGCCGACGGCTTCGTCCGCCTTCCGATGCTCAAACAGCGGGTGAAGGCGCAAGGCCTGATGCCGGGAGAACTCGAGTCGGCAATTGCCAAAGCTTTGCAGGACGAGCAGATTATCGTGGACCCCTTCGTTACGGTGACCGTGGCCGAATACAACAGCCACCCCATCTCCGTGGCTGGCGCCGTCAAGCAGCCCCTCACCTTCCAGGCCACCGGCCCTGTCACCTTGCTTGAAGCCATTACGCGAGCGGGCGGCCTCTCTCCTGAAGCCGGCGCCGAAATCCTGGTCACCCGCACCCAGCCCGGCCCGGACGGAACCGCTTCCGCCCTGGTCCAGCGCATATTGGTCAAAGGCCTTATTGATGCTGCCGATCCCGCCCTGAACATCGTCTTGAACGGTGGCGAAGAGATCCGTGTGCCGGAAAGTGGCAAGGTCTACGTGATCGGCAACGTAAAAATTCCGGGCGCCTACCCCATGGGGGATGGTATGGAGTCTACCGTTCTCAAGGTGCTGGCCCTTTCCCAAGGCCTCATGCCCTATGCCGCCAAAGAAGCCTATATCTACCGCCGCGAAGGCAACGGCAGCAAGAACGAAATCCCCATCCCTCTGAGCAAAATCATGGAGCGCAAAGCCCCTGACACGCCCCTGCTGGCCAACGACATTCTGTACGTGCCAGATAATAAGGGCCGCCGCATGACCCTGGGCGCCCTGGAGAAAATGTTCGTACTAGGTACGGCCGCCGCCGCGGCGGCCATCATTGTCTTTCATTGAGCGGTTCACGCTGAATTGCGTTTATCCTCGGAGAACAACATGCCCGAACCAAAAGCTCTTCCATCTCCCAACCAAGCCGTCCAGCCCACGTGGTACGGTTACGATGCCGAACCCGAACATGCCACCGTCCCCCTGGCCCATTATCTTTGGATTCTCCGCCGCCACCGCTGGAAGATCCTCGGCTTCATCTGCGGCTGTGTGGCGGCCACCGTTGTCATCTCCGCGCGCCTCACGCCTGTCTACGAATCCACAGTGACAGTGGATGTGGATCGCCAGATGCCATCCGGAGTCGTTGGTCAGGACGCCACGCGCATGCCCGCGAACGATTCCGACCAGTTCCTCGCGACCCAGGTTAAGCTCATCCAGTCGGATTCCGTCCTCCGGCCGGTGGCCCAGCAGTATCATCTCCTCGATCTGGAGAAAGATGCCTTTCACAAAACATCTGAGAGGTCCCGGGCCGCGGCAGATGCTCCTGTTGTCCTCAAGCAGCTCAAGGTCTCCCGCCCGCCCAACACCTATCTGCTGCTGATCAGCTACCGTTCCCCGGATTCCCGCCTGGCGGCCGACGTGGCCAATGGCGTTGCCCAATCCTACGTCGAACACACTTACAATATCCGCTTTCGCTCGTCCGCCTCTCTCGCCTCTTTCATGGAAAAGCAGATCGAGGAATTGAAAGCCAAGATGGAGCGCTCCTCCTCCGCTCTTGCCCAGTTCGAGCGCGAGCTCAACGTCATCAACCCTGAGGAGAAGACCAGCATCCTTTCTTCCCGCCTCCTTCAGCTCAACACCGAGTACACGAACGCCCAGACCGATCGTGTCCGCAAGGAATCCGCCTGGAAATCCGTGCAAAGCGGCTCGCTTGAGGCCGCCCAGGTCTCTACGCAGGGCGAGAACCTCAAAACGCTCGCTCAGAAGCTGGACGATGCCCGCCAGAAATTCGCCGACGTCCAGACTCATTACGGCGCCAATCACCCCGAGTACCGCAAGGCCGCCGTTCAAGTCGAGGAGATCGAGCGGCAATTGCGCGACTCGCGCCTGAACGCCGCCCTGCGCGTTGAAGTCGAGTACCGCGAGGCGGTCAACCGGGAGGCCATGTTGCAGAAGGCCGTGGCCGAGGCCAAGGCCGAGTTCGACCGCATCAACGCTCGCAGCTTCGACTATCAGGCGCTGAAGCGCGAGGCCGATGCCGACAAGACCCTGTACGAGGAGCTGGTCCGCAAAATCAAGGAAGCCGGTATCAACGCCGGCTTCCAGAATAGCTCCATCCGCATCGCCGACCCGGCCCGTGCTGGCAACAAACCCGTCTTCCCCAACATGAAGCTCAACATCTTGCTGGCTTTCCTGTTCTCCGCTCTGCTGGCAGTGGGCGCTGCCGTCATGAGCGACGTGCTCGACAAATCCATCCGCGACATCGAACAGATCGCCAGCCTCTTCAAGACCGAGGTGCTGGGCTGCCTGCCTCAGGTGAGGTCATGGCGCCACCGCCTAACCGCGGCGCGCACGAATGAAGCAGGCACTACGGTGCTGGTACGCGCGGATGGCTCCCCACCGGGCGAGCGAAAACTTGGTGTAACCGGTTTCGAGGAAGCCGTCCGCACCCTTCGCAACTCCATCCTGCTGGGGACCTTCGACCGCCGCCTGAAGTCGCTGATGATCACTAGCGCCGCGCCGTCCGAAGGCAAAACTACGACCGCCGTCCATCTGGCCATCGCCCACGCCCAGCAGAGGCACAAGACCTTGCTGATCGACTGCGACATGCGCCGCCCCGGAATCCACGCCAAACTGGGAATCAATCCGGAATCCGGGCTGGCAGACGTCCTCAAGAATGGCATGCGATGGCGCGAAAAATTGGTCAAAATCGTGGAAATACCCGACCTGGACATCTTGCCCACCGGCCCCTCCAGCCGTCGCGCCGCCGACCTTGTCGGCACCAGCATCCCCCGTATCCTGGAAGAAGCCATCCCGGACTATGACTTGGTGATCATCGACTCGCCACCGATTCTGGGCTTTCCGGAACCGCTGCAGATGGCCGCCGCCGTAGACGGCGTTGTCCTCGTCGCCCTGGCTGGCCAAACCAGCCGCAACGCTGTGGGCTCCGCGCTCACCACCTTGCAGCGTGTGCGCGCTAACGTTGTGGGGCTGGTGCTGAACGAGGTGACCAAGGATGTAAGCGACAGTTACTACTATTACGGCTACTATGGAAAGTATTATAAGTATTACACGAAATCCAATAATGCTTGAATTGGTTCAATCGACCGGCCGTGGGAGCGGCCAACTGTGGTTAACTTTTCCGGTATTCGTAACTCGAAGTTCGCGGGCCGGGCACTGCGCTTACCCCTTCGGCTGGTTCCGCGAGACGGGGTGGTTCGCATCTTACAGGGCCCATTACGCGGAAATCGCTGGATCGCGGGCTCGCTGAACCATGGTTGTTGGTTAGGTTCCTATGAGGCTGCGAAGCAGAAAAGGGTCATTGAGCTTGTGCGCCCTGGGATGGTTTGCTGGGACGTGGGTGCGAACGTGGGCTTCTATACGCTTCTGCTTGCCAGGCTGGTTGGCGCTGAAGGCCGTGTGTTCGCATTCGAGCCTGTCCCTAGGAATGTTGAGCTGTTGCGGCGGCATGTGGAGATGAACAGCTACCAGAACGTGCGGATCTTCCCCTGCGCCTTGGGCGAATTCGATGGTGAAATGGGCTTCAATCCGGGGCCGAGCAACTCGATGGGACATATGGCAGCCGGAGGGCCACTGAAGGTGTCGTGTTCTAGGGCGGACACCCTATTGGCCGCCGGTGAGGTGGAAGCCCCGGACGTGATGAAGATCGACGTTGAGGGCGCCGAGGCGGATGTGCTGCGGGGCGCGTGCGCCGCGATGGAAAGGCGTCCGATTGTGTTCTTGGCCACCCACGGCGAGACCGCGCACCGGGCCTGCCTCGAACTGCTCGCGGCCTCCGGTTATAAGACCCGTGCGTTGGACGGCGGGCCGCCTGAGGGGACGGATGAGGTCGTAGCGGTCGCGTCAAACGCGGTTGGGGCATGAACAGGTTCGCGGCGTGGAGCAGGAGGCTGTGGTTCGGGCCGGACTCCGAAGCGAGGGAATCGCGCTTCCAGGTCGGCTGCCTTCCGCGCTGGGGTCCCGCCAAATCCTCCGCATGGGAGACACCGGTTTGCGAACTGAAATAGAGCATGCCGCGGCCGGTGACGCGACGAAACTCGGTCGTGTGCGACTGCGGCGCGATCGGCAGGCGCTCAAAGCTGCCGGTGCGGGGGTCCTGTCGCTAGGTACCACCTATGCTGTCCGGCTAGCCGTAGTCCCATTGTCACTAAGACTGCTGGGGACTGAGCGCTACGGGTTGTGGCTCGCTGTTGGCTCGCTGGTCGCGTTGGGTGGGGTGGCGGATCTCGGGCTGTCGCCTGGACTGGTCAACGTGGTTGCGGCGGCTTCGGGGCGGGGGGATCTCGAGGCGATGCGGCGCCGCATCTCGACGGCCTTCGCAGCTTACGCCGCCCTGGCGGGGGTTTTAGCGCTCGCCCTGATCCTGACGTCGCAGTGGGGCGGTTTACCGCGGTTACTTGGCGCGAAGGATGCGCGACTGGCTCACGAGGCACGCTTGCTGGTGGCGGTTTGTGGGGCGCTCTTCGCGGCTGGCAGCCTTGCGCGCGTGGTGACCACAGCCTGCACGGCTCTCCAGGAAGGTTATTTCGCTTCCTGGGCCTATGTTGCAGGCAGTCTCGGAAGCCTCGTGCTGCTGGCACCGCTGGTATGGTGGCACGGTTCTTTGCTTGCCTACACCTTGGTCATGGGCTTGCCCGTGCTGGTGGCCCTCGTGGCGATCGGCGCGATGTTCTTCGGCAATCGTCACCCTGACCTCCGCCCAGGACTGCAGTGGTGTGACGCTGCCAGCCTCCGAGATCTATGGGGCGTTGCCGGGCCGGTGACCCTCCAGCAACTTGGAAACTTAACGGTGTTCTATTCCGCGAACGTCTTGATTGCCAACCGGCTCGGACCCGCGGCGGTGCCCCAGTACGCGATTCCCTATGCGCTCTTCGGAATATTGGTTTCACTAGCGTGGCAGATTGTCTCGCCCTACCTGCCGGCATATGCCGAAGCCTCCGCACGTGGGGATTGGCAGTGGATCCGGCGCCGGGCCATGCACGCCCTCTGGGTGACGCTCGCGTTGCTCGGCTGCGGCGGGGCTGCGCTTCTCCTGGCCGGTCCCGAAACAATCCGATTGTGGACGGGTGGCCAAGTCAAAACGGGGACTGGTCTCCTCGCGGCACTGGCGTGCTTCTCTCTCCTCAAAGCGGTCAGCATGGCCAACGGTGTCCTCCTGGTTGGTCTGAGATTGGTGAAAATGGCGGCATTCGTTTCCCTGACGGTGGGGACTGTTTACGTCGCCGGGAGTTGGCTCCTGCTGCCGCGTCTGGGACTTATAGGCGTGCCGGTTGCGGGCGTCCTTGCTTATTTGCTGGACACGGCGATTTCGCTGCCATATGCGCTGCGACGGATCCGCGCCGGCGAGGCTGGTGTCTATCGCGAGGATGAAAGCAGATGCGTGGCATGAGTGTGAAAAGACCGGCAAATTGTACGCACTCACGCCGAGCCGGCGAAAGCATCTGCACGGATGGCTGAACCAGGTGGGCTAGAAAGTCTCTTTCCATTTCTGCGACGGACACAGCAGAACGTTCGCTTGGATCTCTATCACATCTCATCGGGCACGAACCGCAGCATTACAGCGAGTGAGCTGGGCCGGACTTGTAGACTACCATGGACCTGACGTATCTACCCTTCATGATGATAGACGTGACGGTGGTATTGGGTTGTAGCTTCGCACTTCTGTCGAAACGGATACTCTGCGTGCTGCACCCGTCATTTGTCTATTTACTTTTTCATATATTCTGCGTCTCGTTTCGGTTGTTCCTCCTATTGCTAGGTGGCACGCCAATGCCAAACATGCCCGGTGTCATGTCAAGCGATGAAATTTGTCGCGCGGCGCTACTTGCCGATCTTGCCCTAGTGGCCATGACGGTCGGATGGTTCTGGGCAATGCGTAGATCTCGACGTTCCTCAAGGAATTCGGTAACACCTACGCCCACGATGCTATCGCGAGGTGTCATGGTGGTCGCGGCGGTTGTGACCGGAATCATTGGAATCATAGGGCTTCTCTACTTCGGCTTTGCCGCCCATCTGACCGCAGAAAAGCTCGGTGAATATAATCCATCCAGCTATTTGTTCATGACAACAAGTTGGGCCGTACAGGCTGTGCTGATTCTGCACTTCATGTTTGGTTTTCCTAAGTGGCTGATCGCGGCTACTTCCTTTGTGTTCTTTATTACGATGTATAATACAGCCCGCTTCACAGTGGTGCTTGGTGGGTTATTTCTGATTCTCACTTATGCGTCCCGAACCGGTCGGCGATGGCCAACACTGAAGATGAGCGTTCTTGCTGCCGCTATCGCGCTCCTGTACTTCCCCATGAAGACGATCTCATCTGCGATCCGGGACGGTGAAGGATTCGAAACAGTCGTGCAGAAGGCAATCGACGTTTACGGCGCCGGCGCACGTGATGAGCGAGCAGCGGAGGTCGGATTTCTCGACATGGCCGCTTGTGTGATCACCCTGTCCGACGAACGCGGTGAACGATTTTGGGGAAAGCCGTGGCTAATGATCTTCTCGGCGCCGATTCCCAGGCAGATTTGGCTGGACAAGCCGCCCCTGAACGAATATCTATATACTTTACAAACAAGCGAACGGCCGATGGCCACTATGGGCATGACACCTCTGATATTTGGTGACGCATATCTCAACTTTGGGATTATTGGCGTTGCATTCTGGCCCCTTATCGTGGGTTATTTCATGGGCAGGCTGTATCACAAAGCGATGTTGAGAGGCCATCTCACCGCACATCGGCTGGTATATCTAGTGTTATTGGCTACGTCGCTTCAGTTGTATCGGGACTGTCTGGCTCAGGCGATTCTATTCCCTACGACGGCATACCTTCCGCTGCTAATGGTTGCACTGGTCAATGTAATATATGGCCGCCGACGAAATTCAGCGCTCGGCTTTCTTCCTGGTCGGCGTTTTTCGAATGATCGTCCCGTAAACGCCGTGGTGCGCCTTGATAGCGTCTAGTGAGGACTGCGGCGTGCTGCGCCGCTGTGCGCTATGGTCTTCGTTTTTTGGCAAAACATGTTGACGCACCACCAGGCGCCGTGGATAAGCGAGTTGGCCGGAACTCCGGGCGTGAAGGCGATTGTAGCGGCGGAAGAGCGGGTAGCGGAGTGGCGCCAGGAGTTGGGTTGGGGCGACCCAGATTATGGCTGTGCTCGTGTCATCGCACCTCTCACCGTGGACATGATCGCAGCCGTGACCGGCGAGGCCGGCCCGGACGCCGTGCATATCTTCAGTGGACTCGCTGTGTATCGCATGGTTCACCAAGCGTTTCGTCATTGTGTCGGTAGGAAGGTGCGGATTGGAATCATGGCGGAGCAGAACTTTACAGGAGGCCTCGTGGAAAGTCTGCGTCTGATGTCCGCGCGCCTCAAGTATCTCCAACATGGCCGTAGGGTGGATTTCCTTTTGGGCATTGGGTCCGGCGCCGCACGGTGGTTCGGGAATGTTGGCTTCGAGACGCGACGTATATACGAGTTTTCCTACTTCCCTCCACTCCCGACTACGGCCGAACGGGCCGATGCGACGCTATGGCGCGCACCGGGGGTCCGGTTGCTGTTCATTGGTCGACTCGCTCGACAAAAGAGAGTCGACTTGATGTTAAGCGCGCTTTCGGGTCTTCGGGGCTTGGATTGGAGTCTTGCCATCATAGGAAGTGGCTCGGAACAAAGCCGGCTTCTGCAAATGACACGAGAATGTGGACTTGCCGACCGTGTTCACTTTTGCGGAGCGCTGCCCAACTCCCAAGCAATGGCCGCACTACAGGGTGCGGACGTCCTCGTTTTACCCAGCCGTTATGACGGCTATGGGGCTGTGATTAGCGAGGCACTGCTCCGGGGTGTACCTGTAATATGCAGCGACCGATGTGGCGCGCAGCAGGTCGTTACCACCCCAACTGCGGGATCCATCTTCCGTAGCGGTTCCTTAGAGTCCCTTAGGGAGGCTCTAGTGAGTTGGATTGATAGAGGGCCGCTAGACGACGCGAGGCGCCAGGCGGTTACGGCATTCGCGGCGCGTATTGCGCCGGACGCTGGCGCCTGTTACTTTCTTGAAATCATCCGGCATGTGTATGAGGGTGGGCCACGACCCTTGCCGCCCTGGCAGCGTAGTTTTGACACTTGCAACGCGTTCGGCGTCGATGCCGCGGGAACGGTGGGGCCGTAATGCATCTTGGGCTGGACGCCGTGGGAGTAAAGCACGGTGGAGGCGCCGTCATTCTAGCGGACCTCCTTGGTGCTGCATATCGGTCACGAGCGGTGACGCAAGTCAGCGTCTTCTGCACGCCCCGGTCTTTGCGGCGCTTCGATTTTCCTGAATCCGAGAAGCTCCAAATGGTGGAGAAGAAATCGGCGGAGGATGGCCGCACCGGGAGAATGCGCTGGTTATTACACGGCCAAGCGGCGGCCGCACGGGCCTTGCGGCTGGATGCGCTCATTTCAATGGGCGGAATTGCCGTAGGGAGGTCTGCGGCGATTAAGGTAGTTTTCATTCAGCAGTCCCTTCCATTTTGCGCGGAGGCGTTAAGCCGCTGCGGCAGAGGCACGGACATCCGGATGGCAGTGATGCGGCGCCTAATGAAGGCCAGTTGCAGTGATGCAGACCTGATCGTCGCTCAGACTCCCACCATGGCGACCTGGGTTGCGGAGGGGCTCGGACTACAAAGAAAGCGAGTCCAGGTGGTTTTGCCCTGGGTGAACGGCATCGGACTAGATGAGGAGCAGGACGGCAGCGCGGACGCGATGCTCAGCGTTCCGCGGGGAAAGCGGCTTCTTTATGTTGGGAACGCCAGCCCTTACAAGAATCTAAAGTGCCTCATTGATGCGCTCCCCGCAATCCGGAGGCACGTGCCTGGAGCTACGCTGTTCATGACCTGCGCAGCAGATCTTCCATTGTGCCAAGCGGAAGGAGTCGTTGCGCTAGGTTATCTGGGCGGGAAAAGCCTGCGTGCGGCGTACGGACATGCAACTCTGTTTATCACAGCATCGCTGGTGGAGTCGGGAAATGTAGTGCTCACCGAGGCGATGAGTCTGGGCACGCCGATCATCGCCGCCGCTCGGCCTTACGCTCGGGATCTGTGCGGTGCCGCAGCGACTTACTTCGATCCGTACAATCCAGAGGCACTCGCCGCCTGCGCGATCGATCTCCTAAAAGACGAAGAAAAACGGCGGACGCAGGCTCGCCTGGGAACAGAGATGGCCGCACGCTACCGCAACTCCAGACCGTCCGATGGGCTCATTGAAACAGTATTGATGATGGCCGGCAATAACGGCCAATACAAGTCCGTATGAATCAAGTAATCCAGGAAGTTCGATCCGGCATTACGGCAGTGAAGGAGATTCCTGCCCCGGTAGCATCGGCAGGAGAGGTCGTGATTGCCGTGACTGCCAGCGCCATATCATCGGGAACTGAGCGATTTGTCGTCGATCTCGCTCGTAAAAACGTCATCGGAAAAGCCTGGCAGCGCCCGGACCATGTGCGACGCGTTCTACAAAAGATCCGGCAAGAGGGTGTGGCCTCCACTGTGACGCAGATGGTTGCGAAATTAGATGAGCCGATGCCTCTAGGTTATTCCGCGGCTGGCGTCGTGCTGGAGTGCGGTCGCGATGTTCAGGAATTCAAGCCTGGGGATCGAGTGGCCGCGGCGGGCCCGCACGCGGGGGTTGTTTGCGTCGGAAAGAACTTGTGTGTCCACGTCCCAGAGGGAGTGACTTTCGAGCAAGCAGCGTACACGTCGATCGCGGCAATCGCTCTCCAAGGAGTGAGACTGGCTAAGCTGTCGCTCGGCGACCGGGTGCTTCTGATTGGGCTAGGACTGATCGGGCAAATTGCGGTGTGCCTACTCAAGGCGCAGGGCTGTCGCGTCTTCGCTACGGATATCGATCCAAGCAAGCTTAAGTTGGCGCAGCAAATGGGCGCGGACGCGGTAAGCTGCGGATCGCCAATGGAAGCGGTGATGGCTTTCAGCGGGTCGCTCGGTGTAGATGCAGCCATCCTGACGGCAGCCACTTCGAGCAACGAGCCGATTGAGTTTGCCGCGGAGGCCTGCCGCCCTAAAGGCCGGATCGTCCTAATCGGGACTGCTGGGCTAAGTCTGCCAAGGGAGCCGTTCTTTAAGAAAGAGCTGGAGTTCACAGTCTCTTCATCTTTGGGGCCGGGGCGCAACGACCCTATCTATGCCGAAAAGGGCATCGACTACCCCGTCGGCTATGTGCGGTGGACGGCGCAGCGGAACATGCAGGCCGTGCTCGAAACGATGGCTGCCGGCAAATTGCCCGTGGAAAAGTTGACAACCCATCGATTCCCCATCGACCAGGCTGCTGAAGCGTACGATCTCATCACCAAAGGCCATGAACCCTATCTCGGGATCGTGATCGATTACCCGGCGGCAGAGGAGAGGCCGCAGCGCCGAGTTGCTTTGCGAAACGCTGCCACCGGGAATGGGAAACTCGGAGTCAGCTTCATCGGCGCAGGCAACTTCGCGCGTTTGGTCATGATGCCGATGTTGTCCAAGGCCCCAGGGATCTCCTGGCGCGGTCTGTGCACGGCGAAGGGAGTGAACGCCGAGCACAGCGGCCGCAAAATTGGCTTTGCCTTCGCCACGACGGAGGCGTCGGAACTCTGGAACGACCCGCAAACACAGGTCGTGTTCATTGCGACGCGGCACGATCTGCATGCAGAATTGGTACTCGCCGGTCTTCGCGCCGGCAAGCACGTCTTTGTGGAAAAACCGCTCTGCATCAAACCGGAGGAACTGGAAGCTATCTCAGGTTGCATTGAGGAACTCGGAGAGAATTGTCCTCTATTGATGGTCGGGTTCAACCGCCGGTTTGCGCCTTCAACGAATCATGTCCGGCAGTTTTTTCAAGGGACAACGCCCCTCAGCGTGAGTTACCGATTTGCCCCCGGATACGTGCCGCGGGAGAGCTGGACGCAGGACCTGGAAGTCGGCGGTGGTCGCATCGTAGGAGAAGGCTGCCACGCCATTGACACGTGTGTGGCTTTGACCGGGAGCGTCCCCGTGAGGGTATTTGCTGAGTCTGTGAGCAAGCCAAACAACGTGGAGACGACGGACGATTCAGTGTTCATTACCTTGCGGCACGAGAATGGGAGCATTTCAAATATCTCCTATCAGGCGGGCGGAGATCGGGCCTTCCCATCCGAGCGCATCGAGGTTTTCGGGGGCCAGAAGGTCGCGGTTATCGATGCGTGGGATCAAATCCAGTTGTGGGGCGGGAACCGTCGCAAGGAACTCCGCGGCCACAAAGACAAAGGCCACAAGGCCGAGTTCGCGGCATTTTTAAGGGCTTGTCGTGAGGGTGGCACTTGGCCCATCGAGTGGCAGCAGATCTACGGCACGACCTGGGCATCACTAGCGGCCGTTAGGAGCCTTCGCGAGGGCACGACAATTCACATGGAAATGTGCTGATGGGCCAGAGAAGGGCCGATTTTTAGATGAAGTTGCTTCGAACTACGGCATCTCAGCTTTTGGTCAACGTCGGCTGTGGCCGAACGCCTACGCCGGGTTGGGTGAACTTGGACAACTCGTGGACTGGCCGCCTTGCGCCCCATCCCCTTATCTTGAGGCTTCTCCATTGGTTCGGGCTCGCGAGCGTCGAGAGCCTGAAGTCTCTAGTTGTAGTGAGGCGAGAAGGTATCTTGTGGGCTGATGCGACGCGTCGCTTGCGTTTTCGCGACTGCACGGTTTCGGTCCTACATACTTCGCACATGGTGGAGCACTTAGATCACGATGAGGTTTTCTTTTTCTTGAAAGAGTGTCGCCGGGTCTTAGCGGGGGATGGCATCTCAGAATAGTTGTGCCGAATCTGCGGTACTGCGCCGACCAATATGCTTGTGATGGTGATGCCAGACAGGTTCATGCGTTCTCTGAACTTCGAAGAGCGGTCATACCACGGTATAGGTTCGAGATTTAGGATGCTGCTGGTTGGCAGCCGGGAGCATAAATGGATGTATGACGCGCGTTCGCTCATCAGGTTACTCGCGGAAAACGGGTTCGTTGATGTCAATGAATTGCCGCCGGACGTCACAGGCATTGCTGATCCTGGGGCGCTCGATTTGCGTGAGCGAGAATCTGGGAGCATTTATGTGGAAGGCCGGAAACCCTAGCTGCTTTAGCTCGTATAGCATTTCTGTGATGAAAGGAACTCCGCGCGGTTTATAGGCATCTTCCATTGCATGGGCCAGAACGGTCGGCTAAGCCAGACGAGTATGAAATCCGCTGTCCAGACGTATTGGAACACTGAACCATGTGGCATCCGCGGTGTCCGGGCAGCCGACCGCATCCTGTATTTCAAGGAGATCGAGCGGGAGCGGTATACTCTGGAACCGTATATTCGATCGTTTGCCAGGTTTGAGTCCGGGCGAGGTAGAACGGTCTTAGAGATCGGCGTTGGCGCTGGCACGGACTTTGTCAACTGGGTTCGACATGGTGCCGACGCTTGGGGAATTGACCTCACGGCCCAGGGCGTGCGGCTGACTCTTGAGCGCCTCACACTCGATAGGCTGGACGCGGACGTACTGCAGGCCGATGCCGAGAACCTTCCCTTTCCTTCGGATCATTTTGACATCGTTTACTCTTATGGGGTTCTACATCATTCACCTGACACAGCGCAGGCCGTATCTGAGGTTCTCCGAGTGCTGAAGCCAGGCGGTAACGCACGAATCATGATCTACCACATCAACGGAGTTGTGTGCTGGCTGGTCTGGGTAGCTCATTGTGTCATAAGGCTGCGGCCTTGGAAAGGCCGCCGGTGGGCAATATACAGGTACCTCGAGAGCCCAGGGACAAAAGCGTACTCCATTCCCGAAGCCAAAGCGCTATTCTCGCGGTTTGCGGCCGTCACCGTTCGTACGCAGCTTGGCCACGGTGATCTGTTGCTGATGAAACCCAACGCAAAGTATCGGAAGTGGTATCACAGGTTGGCATGGCGATTGTATCCGAGGTGGGCTGTCCGATTGGCAGGAAATCGGTTCGGAACGGGTTTATTGATCGAGGCAATTAAGTAGCGCGATGTGCGGAATCGCAGGTATCTTTTACTATGGCGAGCCAGACCGGCATATTGACCGGAGCCTGCTCGTTCGGATGACGCGGACGCTTGCGCACCGCGGTCCGGACGATGAAGGATTTTACGTTGACGGCTGCCTCGGCTTCGGACACCGTAGGCTCTCCATCGTGGACCTGTCTCCCACAGGCGCGCAGCCGATGCCGAACGAGGACCAATCATGCTGGATAACATATAACGGCGAGTTCTACAACCATGCATCGTTTCGGGAGCATTTGGCCGCAAAGGGGCACCGCTTCCGGGGAACATCGGATACAGAGACGCTGGTGCACCTGCTGGAGGAGGGAGGTCCGGACTGCCTCACCGAAGTCCTGGGGATCTTTGGTTTCGCCTTTTGGGAGTCCAAGCGCCAACGGCTCACCCTGGCTCGCGACCATCTGGGAGTGAAGCAGGTCTACTATCACGACAACGGCAAAAGGATCGTCTTTGCTTCCGAAATCAAGGCCTTGCTGGTTTGTCCGGACGTTCCGCGGGAACCGGATCCTGAAGGTATCAATCAGTACCTGCACTTCCACACGGCGCTGTTCGATCGGACACTCTTCAAGGGTATTCGCCAATTGCGTCCGGGCGAATATTTCCAGGTCACCCCGCACGGCGCGCGGCTCCACCAGTACTGGTCCATCAATGACTTCCGGCCAAGAGGTGGCAGTCCGGAGGAAAACGTCAGCCAGCTTCGCGATCAGTTGTCCAGGGTTGTCGGCGAGCAATTGATGTCAGACGTTCCCGTGGGATCTTTCTTCAGCGGTGGTATCGATTCCAGCGCCGTCGCTGCTTATGCCTCTCGAAGTGGCAAGAGACCAGTATGCTTCGGGGTTCACTTCACAGGACAGGGAATCATCGACGAGCGGCCCTACCAGGAAACTGCAGCCCGGGCGCTTGGGCTGGAACTGCAATTGATCACCATGGACGGCTCCTCCTTCCCGGACGACATGACGCACCTTATGTACCACCAGGACGAGCCGGTGATCGGGGCGGCAATGTTCCCAATGTTCTATGTCAGCCAACTCGCCGCCGGGCAGGTGAAAGTCTGCCTTGGAGGGCAGGGCGCTGACGAGATATTTGGTGGATACGCCCGCTATGCCCTGGGTCGGCCCTCTCAGGTGATACAGTCCTGGTTCACGGGGCGTCGCGGCCACGCCAAGCCCAATGCTCGCGCGGCCGATGTCGGTGGCAACCTTCGCCGCCAGTTCTCCGACACACACACGATTTCCCGCCTGCTCCGCAATGCCGGGAATCTGATGAATTGGGAGAAGAGTTATTTCGAGAACTTCGCAAAAGTTCCTGAAGCATCCTGGGCACAGGTGTTCCAGTCGCCGGCCTTCTACAGCCGGGAACGCTGCCGTCAGTTGTTCCACGAAACCGTGAGCCGCTCCCCCGCGACAGACCCGGCGGACAAAGTCATGCATTGGGACGCCCAGACCTATCTCACCGGTCTCTTCCACCAGGATGATCGGATGAGCATGGCCGTCAGCCTGGAGTCCCGCGTACCCCTCGCTGACCCTCGCCTGGTGCGCTTCGCTTTCCGGACCGGTTTCGACCTGAAGTTCCGCGGTGGAGCTAGCAAGTGGATCCTGCGCCAAGCGGTGTCGGACATCCTCCCCCAGAGTGTCCTGACTCGCCGCAAGGTCGGTTTTGACACTCCGGTCGAGTTCTGGATGAAGGAGCAGCACTCCGGCTTCCTCCGCGACGTACTGCTATCGAAGCGCGCGCGCCAGCGTGGATTTTGGAACAGTACGGCTATCGAAAACCTGCTGTCCCATCAGAGTGCCCCTGGCTGGTTTGACGTCGTCTGGAAGGTCCTCTCCATTGAAACATGGGCTTCCATTTTCCTGGATGGCTCCTTTAATGGCGCTTCCTTGCCGAACGCTGCCTACGTCCTCCGGAATTCTCCGAACCCCGCGGAACTTCCTGCCAAGCGCATCTCCCCCGAACTGGGGGTGCGCGAGATCTTGCAGGAGGTCCGTGAGCTCGGGGCCAGGAAGACTCTTGCCCGCAGCGTGTGGGAGCTGAAGACACGGAGCGGGATTGCCAGAATTAGTAACACCAACAACACCACTACCACTACCAATACCAATACCAATACCAATACCAACACCAACAGAGCCTTCCCTGCAATCTTTTCTGAACCTTCAGCGGTCGCGAACGCGGTTCGCCCGTTTATGGCCCCTGAATGCCTCTCGGACCTCGCCTTCCAGGCCACCGAAGCGATGCGGGGCCGTATTCTTTGCTTCGGCAAGTGGATGGCTGATTTCGGCAATCCCATAGACTGGCACCGCAATCCCCTCAACCACAATCGGTGGCGAGCCGACGCCCACTGGTCGACTGTGCTTGCCGACGAAACGCGGGTGGGAGATGTCAAGCTCAGTTGGGAAGCAGCTCGTTTTCCGCAGGCTTATATCATGGCCCGTGGCGCCGCTTTCTTCCCGGAAGCTGCGCCCGATCTTTCGTCCGCTTTCTTCTCGCAGATGCGAGGCTTTTTGGAATGTAACCCGCGTGGCCAAGGAATCCACTGGAACTCCGGCCAGGAAATAGCCTTGCGCCTGATGTCCTGGCTGTTTGGCCTTAATGTGTTCTCTCATGACGGCACTATTCCCGCGGACCTTCAGAAAGAGCTCAGCAAACACATTTCCGCCTGCGGAGCACATATCGCCCAGCACATCGAGTACGCGCGCGACTCCGTCTACAATAACCACCTCCTGTCGGAAGCGCTGGCCCTCTACATTGCCGGCCGCGTCCTGCCTGACGTTGAAACAGCTCGTGCCTGGGTCTCAGAAGGGAGGCGATTGCTGGAGCAGGAGGCCAACCATCAGGTCTATCCTGACGGCGCCTACATTCAGCAGTCGCACAATTACCACCGTTTCGCGATCCAGATCTACTTGTGGGCACTTGCCTTCGCGAGGTCTCACTCTGATCCGATTCCGCCCGACTGGATTCGTGCGCTGGAGCGCTCACTCGACTTCCTGCTCGCTCATCAGAACCCGGCAGATGGCCGTCTCCCGAATTACGGCGCAAACGACGGGGCTCTCCCACTCCCGCTTTCTAGCTGCGATTTCTCCGACTTCCGGCCTACCCTTCAGGCGGCGAGTATCATGACCCGCCAGGAAAGGGTGTTTCATCGTGGTCCTTGGGACGAAATGGCAGTGTGGTTCTGTGGCCCCTCCGCGCTGGACCTTC
>OCTA010000886.1_pt1 | contig 27943 bp, 23 predicted proteins | sample 1538991 | NCBI WGS metagenome assembly OCTA01 (sample SAMEA3539302, study PRJEB22396) | soil metagenome | biome: tundra; feature: field; material: soil | place: USA | collected 2010-05 | depth 0.15 m | reverse complement strand
GGTCGCGAGCGTCGACCATTAAGGAGACCTTTGGGTTGGAGTGCAGGTTTCGTGCCTTTCGGCTGCGCGAGGATGTGGCTACAAAGACATGTGTACCGTCGAACCAGTACCACACCGCAACCATGTGGATGGAACCGTCCGGATTCTCAGTCGCAAGCGACGCGATATGTCGAGCGTCCAACAACTCTCTGACCAGGTCATCTGCAAAGGAAGCCATAGTGAAATCTCCTCTTCTTTTTCTTGTCTTGGTGCTTTTTTAAGCCCTTTGAAAGACCTCAGAATTTAGGGGTATCGAGACGCGTAAATTTAAGGTTCGACCTTATATAAGGCCATCATCCCCATCACCATGTGTTCGTCTACGTGGCAGTGATACATCCATGTCCCTACGTTGTCGGGGACCACGTCGGCCGTCTGCATCTCGGCCTGCGCCAGGGGGCACGACGTCCGTACGATGTCCGCGATACGTGACGACATTTCCATGCCAATGTGGAGTGTGCCCGTCGACTGCTCCACCGAGGGAGACAAGATACCAACGGACTCGCTCCCCTTTTTTCATTGTCATCAGCGGTCCGTTGGCATACATGTAGCCGTTGATAGAGGCGCGCAGGTTTGCGCTGCTGAATCCGGTGCCGATGAAGGAGAAAGCTCCGTCGAGGTCGGCAGGCTTACCTTCCAATTTGTCTACGCCCTTAGGATCGGAGGTGTAGGTCTGAATATTGTGGTCGAGATACCAGCTGAGGTTTTCGTTGAAGACAAGGAATAGGTTGATGAATTCGCGGTCCACATCTTTTGGACGGCCGTCTGGCCCACCCATGCCGCGGGCGGTGATGATAATTGGACCAATCAGGCCGCTGTTGATGTCACGCTGCTCATCGACATGAGAATGGTAGAGCCAGACCACCGAACTGCCATCCACCGGGCCAGGACCCGCACGTTCCGGCACTTCCCACGTATAAGTGTGAGTTTGGCCCGGAGCAACAATAGAATTAGCTTTCTGCGCGGGCGTTGCGCCATCATCGTAAACCGCTCCCTCGGACTCCTTGGTGTAGAAGACGCCATGCGGGTGCATACTGTAGGGCCGCGTGGCATTATTTCTAAAAACGACGCGAATGGTGTCGCCGACCTCGACGCGTAACACAGGCCCGAGGATTCCCAGGTGCTCCCATTCGGGAGAACGCGGTTTGAGCTTGGAAAAACTGGCATCAGTGTATTCGCGATAGACAGCTTTTCGATAGATTCTGCCGATCGCGTGGGGGCCACTCTTGGTGAACATTTCTCCCCATCCTTCGAACTTCATGCCCATCATTTTGTCCATGCCACTCGGGGTGTAGTCCCATTCGACCTCGTCGGCAGCAACGTAATAGGTGCGAACTCTTGACTCCGAACCCGTTTGCGATGGCTGGGCAATACCTTCAGCGGGAAACGTCATAACGACAGCTATCAGCGCAGCGGCCAAGAATCTGAACATGTTGGAATTTCCCCTTTTCCTTTAGGTTGAAATTTGTTTGCGTACGTGCACGATCTCAGATTGCCGATATGAGAACCGCGCCAGGACACGGTTCTCCATCTAGCAGCTGCCCGTTTTCGGCGAAACCGAATTTGGGTTAGGGCAAGCAGGCCGCTTTATTGGCCGGTGCCTCCTAACTGAATCAGTTGCGGGCTTCCGGGCGCGCTGTCTTTAAGGCTCAGCATGGCGCTGCGGGCGCCGGTCGATTTCGGTGTAAACGTCACGCTAATCGAACAACTCGCACCCGCGACCAATGTAGAAGGTGCCAGCGGACAGGTCGTAGTTTCAGCAAAGTCGGCCGCGTTGGCTCCCGTCATTTTCGGTTTGCTGATGCTGATCGGCGTGCCGCTTGGGTTGCCGATGGTGACGTTCAGCGCGCTGCTCTTGACTCCAACTTTCTCCGTGCCAAAGTTCAGCGCGTTGGGAAAGATCCCGATGACTGGGAGATTGAGCAGTATGGAGACCGTCCCGGAGGAAGCATTGGGCACGGCAAGATCGGCACCGCCATCGCCATTCAGGTTGGCTGCGGCAAGGTACGATGGGTACAGCCCCACTAGATAACCGCCGACGGGAGGTTGGAAGGTGCCATCGCCGTTGCCGAAAAGAAGAGAGACGGTGCCGGGGCAATTCGATGCGGGCACGTCACAATCGCTGTTCGTCACGGCCAGATCTAAAGCCCCATCGCCGTTGAAGTCGCCAACAACCAGACCGAACGGATAGCTGCCCGCCGGATAGTCGACATTGGTCTGGAGAGTGCCATCGCCATTCCCGAGCAGGATGGATACCGTGTTCGAGTAGGTGTTGAGGGCGGCGATATCGGGTTTGCCATCATGATTGAAGTCTCCGGCTACGACGACAATCGGGTCATCCGCTGCAGGCAATGTATAGGTAGTCGCGGGCTGAAAGGTCCCATCCCCGTTGCCCAGCAAGACGGATATCGTGTCAGCACCGGTGTTGGCGCTGACCAGATCGAGTTTGCCATCGAGGTTGAGGTCGACGGCGACAACCGAATCCGGAAACAACCCTGCCATATAGTCCACATGGGAGGAGAATCCGCCTCTTCCATCGCCCAACGAAACGGAAAGGGAGAAGGCGTCGTCATTTGCGGTCACCAGGTCCAGGTTGCCATCACCGTTGAAGTCGCCGGTGGCAACGCCCAAAGGATAGGGCCCCACGGCCACACCAGAAGCGGCTTGGAAGGTGCCGTCGCTCTTGTCCAGCAGAATGGAAACGAGGTCCGATCCGGCATCTGCCAGCGCCAAGTCGGGGAGTCCGTCTCCGTTGAAATCGCCGGTAGTTAAACCGGCTGGACCGAACGCGGTGGCATAGGCGACCGGGGACTTGAATGTTCCGGGGCCCTTACCGAGCAAAATCGACGCGGTGTTTGTTGCGAAATCAGCAACCGCTAGATCGGGGATGTGGTCGCCATTGAAATCCGCAATGGTCAGGCCGAAGGGCACGGTGGATGCCCCGAGGCTGATGTCGGCGTGGGTCTGGAATTTACCTCCCGTTTCCCCGGCCAGAATGGTCACACTATTAGCTCCGGAATCGGCGACCAGCAAGTCAAGTTTTCCGTCGCCGTTCAGATCGGCGGCGATCAGCCCCCACGGATTCAGGCCAGCCCCATAGATTTTTCTCGCCTGGAACGTTCCATTGCCGTTGCCGAACAGGACCGATACGGTGTTGTCGTTATTGGCCGAGACAGCTAAGTCCTGCTTGCCATCGCCGTTAAAATCAGCGACCGCCAGACCATAGGGACTGTTTCCGGCGGGGTAATCGACGTGCGGTTGAAAGGTGCCGTCACCTTTGCCAAGCAAGATTGACACGGTGTTGCTGGTAGCGTTGGTAGTCGCCAGATCGAGTTTGTGGTCGCCATTAAAGTCGCCGGCCACGATGGCCACTGGAATCGCCCCTACCGCGTACTGCACCGGAGGCTGAAAAGTCCCATCGCCATTGCCGAGCAAAATGGCAACCTGATCGGAATCTCCCGCGACCGCCAGGTCAACCCGGTTGTCGCCATTGAAGTCGCCCGCAACAATTGCATTGGCACTATTTCCAACTGAATAAGTGACCGCGGGCTGAAGGGTTCCGTCGCCGTTGCCCAACAAAATCACGATGGATTCATTGACTCCCACGACCGCCGCGAGATCCAACTTGCCGTCGTGGTTAAAGTCCGCCGCGATTACCTGCGAGACAAAGCCGCCCACGTAATAATCGACGTGCGTTAGAAACGTGCCGTCTCCCTTACCCAACAGGATCGACACTGTGCCGCTCGACCAGTTTGCGACCGCTAAGTCCAGATTGTGGTCGCCGTTGAAGTCCGCAACGCAGAGACCATCGGGCAACAAGCCGACAGTGTAATCGACGCGGGGCTGATAAGTGCCATCGGGGTTGGCCAAGTAGATCGAGACTGAGCCGGGATAACTGTAGTTGGCCACGGCGATGCTTTGCGGACCTCCCGTTTGAAAAGCGCCGACTGCGACGGCGTTGGGATAGTCGCCGGTGGCCAGGTCCATCCTGCCAAAGACATATCTCTGGGCGGCGATCGGCGCGTCCGGCAAGCGGACCGCTTGCAGCGGGGATGTTCGAGGAGCATTTTCGCGCGCGCGGGGGTCGAAGCGCGCGGGTTGCGCTTGTGCCTCCGTCGGGACTGTCTGACCCATATGCCGCAGAATTTCGAGGCGTTGCTTGACCGAGCGGCTGGGCGAGGATTCCGCGGAAAGAGACACGCCGTCGCTTTGTGCCACCATGATCGCGGGGAAAAGCAACGCAACAACCAGAGGGAGCAAACTTCGGAAACACAATTCTTTGCTGCTGTGCATGACATTCTCCTGCTAATCTGATTTGACTCAACTAATCTCAACGATCCTTGGCTGGCTGGCCTACAAGCTTGTGGTTCTACCGCCGTCTGAGGAGACCGCGCGGCGCGAAGCTGCCGACTCCTCAGCGCGCAAGCCAGGCTTCAATCGCCCAGATAAAACACACTCGGCAAGTTCTGCAGAGACAGCACGGAGATTCCGCCATATGGGGTTACGCCCGCACCTCCGCTCTCTTCGGTCAGGTCGATGTTTTGCCATGCTGTTGCGTGGGAGGGAAGTAGAAACTGATTGACATGAGATTGACCTGACATGTAATAGACCCCTAGCTGATTCGCAGTATTGAGGCCCGCTATGGACGTGCCCGGAAATGTTGGTGGAGTCTTTGTTTTCTTCGTCAAATCGGAACTGCTCCACTTCACGTTGTTCGTGGAAGCCAGCTGCAAGATGTGATTGTTTTCATCCTGGACATAGACTCTCAACTTCTTCGTGCCAGGCAGTACAAACGCATTGAGGTTATTTCCCGGCACCGGGGAGCTACTGTTGGTTAGAATGGTCAGATCTTCGTCGGACCAGTTCGAGTTGTTGTAAAGATATTGATGAACGTGACCGGAAAAATCGAGGAAGTAAATATATTGGTAGTTGCCAATGTTGAATCCGGACATTCCATTTCCGTCTGTCGAAGCGCCGCCTGTGATCAGCGTGAGATCCTGGTCTTGCCAATTCGTGCCGTTGGTATTAAAGATTTGATGAATGTGACCGGAATTGACGTCTGTATAGAAGACGTGAATTGCGGGCGACGTAGTGAAGGCAACCAGTTGCCCAGATGATTGTGGACCGCCGACGATTTTTGTCAGGTCGGTATCAGCCCAATTACTGTTGTTGTATAGCAGTTGATGAAGGTCGAAATTTAAGTCGGTGTAGTAAACGTACTGGTAGTTTCCAATCGAGAAAGCCGCAACCGCATACTCGTTAGGCTCCGCGGCCCCCGTTTCCGCCGTCAGATCTTCATCGCTCCAGTTTGTGCCGTTATAGAAAAGTTGATGCACATGGTATGGGTTGCCCGCAAAGTAGTAGACATGCTCCTGATTGTTGGGCGTCGTCAGAATTGAAGCGATCTGCGAGAAAACATACGCTTGGCCTCCGCCAAGACTCTGGTCTTCCCACGTAGAGCCGTTGTAGGAAAGCTGATGGACGTGCTGGCCAAAGGCGGGCAGGGCGGCGAGTGAAATCAGGAACCCGAATGCACAGACGGCATGATGCAGGCGGTTGAGGATGGTTTTGCGAATCATGATGTTCTCCTTCTCCGGAGTATCGAAAGCTCCGGAGGCCAGCCCCGTCGTCCCCCGTCCTAGAAATTGCTTTTCTGAACGCGACATCCGGCCCCCGGCGGACGCGAATGTGAATCAAATCCGCTGTCGGGTCAATGAAACTGGGTTTTAAGTCTCCATTAACTAGAAAGCGCTTATTCCACATAAACTTACGAGCTGACTTTAACTGGAGTCTTGCGTCGAATCCTGTGCTACCATCTTCCGACTTGGGGGAAGTGATGCCGGGGCTGGTGCCAAAGGGGGTTCGTTACCGCTTCGGTCCGTTCGAACTGAACACCGGAGACGAGTCGCTTGCGCGAAATGGCACCCGGGTCAAAGTGCAGGATCTCCCTTACCGCCTCCTTGAAATACTGGTGGAGCGGCCCGGAGAAATCGTCACCCGGGAAGAGGTCCGGCAACGTCTCTGGCCGGAAAACACCTTCGTTGAGTTCGATAACAGCCTGGGCGTAGCCATCCGAAAAGTGCGGGACGCACTGAACGATGATGCCGAGGCTCCCCGCTATGTGGAAACCGTTCTGCGGCGCGGATATCGCTTCGTGGCCCCGGTCACGGTGCTAGAACCCGTCCGATCGCCAGACTTGCCCCCGGCAACCGATTTGGTAGCAAAAGAATCTTCGGTCTCAGGTCCAATCGGGACGATTGGAGCCACGCCTTCCCACCACACGAGAAAGTACTGGCTAATGGCAGCCTTGGCTGTCCTTCTCGTGGGCGGCGCAATCTACGCATTCCGGACGCGGCCACCTCGCCCAGCCGGCAAAGTGGAAGCACTCGGCCCAGAGACTCCGCCACGAATTCGTCGCTCCGTGGCTGTCCTGGGCTTCCGCAACCTGCCCGGCCACCCCGAAGACAACTGGTTGTCTCCAGCCTTTGCCGAAATGCTCAACACAGAACTGGCAGCCAATGGCGCCCTTCGAATGGTGCCGGGCGAGGACGTTGCCCGAGTCAAACGCGAACTGCCCCTTCCCGACGAAGACAGCCTCGCCAAGGCAACCTTGGAACGCCTGCGAATCAACCCCGGCGCCGATGTGGTCGTCCTCGGTTCGTATACTCCGCTTTCGGGCAACGGAGACAAACGCATCCGGCTCGATGTCCGCGTGCAGGATACGGTCCGCGGCGAGACCATTTCGGAGCAATCCTTCACCGGCAGCGAGGGAAACCTGTTTGAGCTGGCCACCCAGGCCGGTCAGGCGCTTCAGCAGAGCTTGGGAATCGGCTCGGCCTCCGCCCAAGCCAGTCTTCAAGCTCGCGCCGCTCTTCCATCCAATCAAGAGGCGGTACGGTTTTATACAGAGGGCCAGGAACGTTTATGGGCGTTCGACTATATACACGCCCGCGATTTGCTGACGAAAGCCGTCGCCGCCGATCCCGGCTATCCGCTTGCGCACGCTGCTTTGGCAGATGCATGGAATCACCTGGGCTACTTGTCGAAGGCTCGCGCAGAAATCGAGCGGGCACGTGCTCTTTCCGGGCATTTGGGGCCGGAAGATCGCCTGCTGATTGACGGTCAATACTATGCGACGATCCAAGATCGTTCGCGAGCCATCGATGCCTATCGGCAGCTGTCTACCCAGTTCCCTGACAATTTGGACTACGGTCTTCGCCTCGCCGACGAACAGCGATGGGTGAATCCCACAGATGCGTTGCATACTCTGGAAGCGCTTCGGCGTCTGCCCCTTCCTTCGGGAGGCGATCCACGCATCGACTATATCGAGGCTCGTTCCTGGGTCAATAACGATGTCGCCAAGGCGCAGGCTGCCGCGCGGCGCGCCGTCGAAAAGGGGACTGCCCAGGGTTCGCGACTGCTTGTTGCGCACGCGTATGGCATTCTCTGTCAGACGGTGACCAATGGCGGTTCCACCGCGGAAGTCGTTCAAGCCTGTCAGAATGCCCGCGAAAGTTTTGCTGCAGTTGGCGATCGCGACAATGCAGCTCGCGAAACCAGCGATTTCGCCGACTTCTACTATCAACAGGGGGACTTGGACCGAGCGGAGGCGATGTACCGGGAAGCGATCAAGGTGTTTCGTCAGATCGGCGATCTTGAGGGCCTAACGGCCGCCTCCAGCAACCTGGGCGACATTGTTCTGGCTCGCGGGAATCTGACAGATGCGGCGCGTTCTCTCTCAGACGCGATTCCGGGTTACAAGGAAATGGGGGACAAGGACGGCGTTGCGCTCACGCTATCTGACCTTGGCGAAGTGGCGCGAAGGCGCGGTGATCTCGAAGCGGCGCTTGCTAGTTATCATGAGGCAAGAGCAATCGCCAATGAAATTGACGACAAACGCGCCATTGCGTTCGCACTGGCTGGAATCGGCGACGTGCTTGTGAATCGCGGGGATTTGGCGGCCGCGCGCAAGTCTTATGAAGAATCGCTGGCCCTGCGCAAACAAACGGGAGAAAAGCAAACCGTGGCGGAAACGGAGCTCGCCTTGGCAAGGTTGTCGATTGAGGAAGGTCATGCCGCCGATGCCGAAGCTGTGATCCGAAAGTGCAAAGAGCAGTTTCATCAGGACGGTCAAGCCGACGACGAACTGGCCGCCAGTGTCACCTTGATAGAGGGGTTGCTGGGCCAGGGCAAGTCCGTGGAAGCGGCTAAGGAAGAGCAAGCGAGTCGGGCGCTGGCCGCCAAGAGCGCAAATCAACTCAACCGGCTTCAGTTCGATCTTGTCTCTGCTCGTGTCGAACTGGCCATCGGCCATCTGGCGGCGGCGCGCCCCAAGCTGCAGCGGACCCTCGACAGCGCTCGTGCTCATCATCTCCTGGGGGTTGAACTGGAAACGCGGCTCACGCTTGCAGAACTGAAAAGGAATCTAGGACAAAGAGTCGAGGCACAAGCGGATCTCGTCGCATTAGAGAAACTGGCGCGCGGCAAGGGATTCGGCCTGATCGCTGGCAAAGTATTGTCGGCCCGCAACAGCAGCAAGGAAGAACTCTCTGTAAATTAGTTGGTTCTTCGAAAGAACCGCGAGCAGACGTCACAATGGCGACCCGAACCGGCCTGGGGTTTTTGGTCGCAAAATCACTTCACGCTAATACCCAGGTCGCTTGAGTCTATGAATGCCGGGCGACCCACACAGCGGGAGTAAGGTCTGGAAGGCACCTGATCGGGAGATCGGCGAGCCCGGGGAGAATCGTGGAAAAGTAATCGCACACCGGGACTTTCAGCCTGCGGCACCTTTCCACGACCGAGAGAATCGCTGCAACCTTCTGTCCCGCTTGAGGGCTGCCGATGTGCAACCAATTCTTCCGATTATGTACACGTGTACATAATCGAAATTACGCGCAGTCCGCGATTATGTGCATTCTGTAGACCGACGATGCAGGCCGACGGGGTACTGACGCATGCGAACTGCGCATAATAAGTTAGAGGCTTTGGAGAAAATGGAGCATTCGATCAGGTGGTCGGTACCGGATCGGCTTCAGGTTTAGGTGGTTGCATAGCCTTTAGCGCCGCTTCCTTCATCTTTAGATCGGCTTCTATATAGATGTGGGTCGTGGCTGGGCACGCGCCTTCATGGACCCGATATCAAATTGCCTGACGGCAAAATCGAACGTGATCGCTGGAAGACCTGTGCTGACGATTTCAATAAACAGCTGCGTGACAGGCTGGATAGGGTTTTCAATGCCATCAAACGGAAGGATAAGTTAGCCGCTACGGTCATCAAAGAGGCCGTCCACTTCAGAAATGAACACTGGACGTTCAATGATTCCGCTAACTGGATGACGACTCTGGGAGAGATTCCTTACGACGCGACGATGGTGCTCAGGAGCAAGAACTGGGAAATTGACTTTCCTGACAGCAGCGAGCCATTGATTATTCCAGACTCAGCAGGAATGAGGGCTATTGCAAGAGTTCTAATGTGCAACAACGTTGCATGCCCGTGCGCTCTGCTCAGTGAGGGCCAATTGCTAAATGATTTCTTGAGTAGGCCACGCCATCACAAATATTTTGAGGCGATCCACCGAAGACCAAGAGTGGAATGCGGCGATCCAGAGAATGGAGAAGTCGAGCGTGCGATCTGTACCGCCATGCGCTTCAAACCCGGTTGGTACTATCGAGCGGACCATGTAATCAGAGAAGACTCAGAACTGCATACGGTATGCGGCCTCCCCACTGGGAAGGTCACCTTGAGGCGAGTGGATGCCCTGAAGGGCGTGTACGATCTGATAAAGAAACAACAAGCGAGGCTATTCTTTTGCAGTCCGCCGAGCCCACAATTCAAGCGCGTACTGGGCGATATAGAAGCGGGAATAGAGTTTGCGCGAAAGCAGGAGAAACTGCTGGAGCAGGTCCAGCCCAAATCCGAGGAATACCAAGCGAAGACTCAAAAGGCGTTCTACCGTACGAAGGACGAGCTAGAGAAGATGGGAGACTGGACGACTCGGTATGACCGTCTGGCAGATCACTTCTCGCAGCACATGAGAGGTGGAACGGTATTCCAGTACACAGGCCCTTACCGCTGGAAGATCGGAGGGATCGCGCAAACACCGGATACGTTGGAACTGGCAACTGATCACAAAGACTTTAAACGCAGTAAGGTAGCCAAGTTGATGAAAAGGCGAAGGCGAGGATGCAGGCAATCCGTTCCCTCAACCTGCTCTCAAGAGGCGCGGCAGTACAGTACTTACCAGATGCCACTCCATTAGAGTGAAGAGAGACAGAATGCTGGGAATGCAATCGCCCTCGTCTCTTTTGTCGCAGCTCGTTGGGGAGTCAAGCTCCTGTACAGAGATTTGTCAACGGAGCCGTATAAGACGGTGCCATGGGGCATGCTAGACTTCCCTGCGGAGGATTCCCCCATGGTCGATGTTTTCGCAGGTGTGAAGAAGTTGATGAAAAAGGAAAGAGCACAGCACCTTCGGGAAATAGCAAAACTAGATGCCGTACTCGCGGCTCTGGGTTCCAACGGTGTAGGCCCACGGCGCACGATGTCGGCTGCTGCCCGTAAGAAAATCAGCGATGCACAGAAGAAGCGTTGGGCCAAAGCACGTCGTGGTTAAAATTAGCCATTTGACTTGAAGATCGGAGTTGCCCGTTCGAGGGGGACGGGCACTGTGAAAGGAAGAGCTATGCAAGTCACTCGCCCCTCAATCCTCGCAGAAAATAAAGCGGGCAAAGACGTAGTATTCGTTCTAGGCGCTGGAGTCGATAGAGCCCTTGGTCTTCCTTTGCTAAATACCCTTTTTCGTGATCTAACCGCGTTTGTCATCGGCCCCGGTGAGCCTCTCAATAAGGCTATCCGCAGTCATGTCAAGGGTCTTCGATTCAACTTGCAGACCTATGGCGGGGATGAGGCCGAAAATCTAGGGCAAAAATTACTGGGCTCTCATCCGCATTTGCTTCCACGGATCGTAGAAGCACTAGCCAAACATCCCGATGCCGAGAATCAAAATGTCGTGGCAGTCAAAACACTGATGACGAAGCTAACGACCATCGCCACCGAGAATGAGTTGGATGAGGAGATGATTGCACAACTGTCGCGGTTAACGGGAGAGGACAATCCTGGAGCGGGTGACACTCTTTTAGACACCAACCACATTGCCTTTCGCCCCAAAGTACGACATGCGATGAAGGCGCTCTTTACTCAGGTGTCGGGCGAGATTCCAAACTTGACTCGTGCAGAGCAAGAAGCGTTTTCCGAGGTAATAACGATTCTGTCCAATTTTGAAGAGTTGATGGCTAGCCTTTTCCTCGGATATTTCACGAAGCATATTCCTGATCAAAAGAAGTATTTCTATCTTGCTTGGCTGCTCTGGGCGTACATCCGCTTTCGAGAAGAAGCTGGCCGTGGGCAACAGGACAGATCGTTCTACAACACCCTCGCTGAGGTGGGGTCAGGACGAATGGCCCGTAATAACCAGGAGTGGCGGGATTGAAGAAGTTGTAGTGGTCGAGATCGTCGCGACGTGGAGCCTCTCGCTCGTAATCCGTGCCGGCCAGCAGCGAAAAACTCTTGGAGATCTTGTTTACATACGTAACATTGCCCCCGCCGACGGTGCGGAACTCGCTCTGCCGGATCAGGCCCAGTCCAAAATCCGAGAACAGCGAAAGATTGTAAGTGCGAAAGAAGCCGGAAAGCTGGAGTTCCTGGTTGCCGCTCAGTTTCCACACGTCGTTCAATGCGACGAGCGCCGTACGCGTTTGATCCTTCTGCCTAGGGTCGATGGTGTCTGGATATTCCGTCCATCCGGCAGCCGCGTCAATGGAGTTGAAGCCAAGCATGGGCCTCAATCCGGCCACGTAGCCGTAGCCGAGATAGGCGATGCCAAACAACGTCAGCGTGTGATCGCCGGCGTGGAAGGCGCGCCCGCCGTTGAATTTGAACTGCTTGCGATGTTCCAGGCGATCGAGAAACCCGTTGCCGACCGAACCTTCCATCGCGGCCCATGAATCTGCCGACGGGCTCATGCCCGCCGTGAGCGTGGCGTCACGGTAGTCGGCCGTCAGCGTAATAGAAGGATTCAAATAAGACCGCAGTCCGTAGATCGCAGCCAGATTCAGCGCGTGATTGCCTTCGCGCACGTTGAACGCACCGCCGTCGACCTGCACGCTCTCGATGACATCGGCAATATAAATGTTCGGATCGGCATAGCCGTTGCCGTGCGCATTGGCCGACAAGTTGTTCGGCACAAGATTCGAGCCCACCTGAATGTATTGCGCAATCGGCTCGCCGTGGTCGCCCGCCACACCCGGAGCAAAATATTGCGGCGCCTTGATGCCGCTCGACGCCGTCTCGATGGGATAACCGGGAATGGAAATCGGGGCTCCAGGGCGTCCCGGGTTCGCGTCCAGCAGATCTTCAGTGGCAAAGACTTTCATTGCCGGATCCGGAGACGCGATGTCGCCTTGGCTGACGTCGGCGGTCACCAGGATACTTTCCGTCGTCAGCGCCAACTCATTTATGCGGACAATGAGCTCGGGATTCTTATTTTGCCGTACGATAATCGCCCGGCTCAGCGGGCGGAATCCGGTGGCGTCGGCCTTGAGAGTGAGCGCGCCGGTTGCGTGGAGTGTGAGCAGGAATCGTCCATCCGCTGCAGACCGCGTCTGCGCGAGGAGTTGATTTCCTTGGAAGAGTTGCACCGCCGCGCCCGCCAGAGCATTTCCCGCAGGATCGACAATCCGCCCTCTGATATCCGCATCTTGCGCAATGACGAGAAGAGGCACAATCATCATGGGAACAAGAGCGATCCAACTTCTGCGCATGCGTCTTTCTCGTGCGCACGACAATCCGAACGCCTTTCCGGACATCGATATCAAATCGTCGCCCGCGCCGCCTCTTCGAGCGCCTTCATCGCCAGTAAGTACGGCCGAGGCCCGTAGCTTACCCTTGCTACGCCATTTTGCGCGAGTATGCTGACCGATGGACTCTCATCCACCACCATGACATTGACTGGCAATCGGGATGCTTCCACTAAGCGCCTGATCAGATGGATATCCACAAGGCCAGGAGCAAAGAATCCGTCCGCACCGGCTTCCGCATACAATCGTGCTCGCTCGATCGCCTCTTCCAGCATCGTATTGTCGTGGTGCTCTGCGGATCGCTGGAAGAACACATCTGTCCGGGCGTTAATGAAGAACCGGGTGTTCGCTTCATCGGCCACCTGTCGAGCGCAGGCAATGCGATCTACTTGATCGCATGGTTTCCGGAGTTCCCCATTAGCTGGAAAGCTGTCTTCCAAGTTGCAACCTGCGGCGCAAACCTCGATGGCCGTACGGACGATCATGCCCACCGCGTCGGGTGCATCGCCATAGCCACTTTCTAGATCGACTGTGACCGGCACTTCCACAGCACTCACAATTCTGCGCAGATTGTTTATCGCGAGATCTAACGGAATCCGCTCGCCATCTACGAAACCATTGGCGGCGGCGACCGACCAACTGCTGGTCGCGATTGCTTTAGCTCCGCCAGCAGCGACGGCCTTGGCGCTCCCTGCATCCCAGGCATTGAAGAGCACAATCGGATTCCCTCGAATGTGCAAGTTGCGGAATGTCTCGGCTTTACGCTTTTGTTCGCTTCGAATTTCATCCTCGCCGCTAACTGTGCTCTGCGTAAACTCTTTGCGAGTTGTCATGGGCTTCCTCTCGAATGTCGTCCCCGTTCGTTGGGACTTACGTGCTCAGCTTCTTCCCGCCTGACAGCTCACGAGCGTCTCCGCTCGATAGCGGCTTCCCGCCAATGGCCAAGTTGCCATCCTTAACCTCTTCGATCACCACCCATGTCAGGGAGCGTAGTTTTTCTCCTTCAATCGAGACCATCGCATCGGTCAATTTCTGAATCATTTCCTGCTTTTGTGTTTGCGAAAACACATTCTCAATTAGTGTGACGTGGATCAAAGGCACTTTACTCTCCCGATCGATGGAACTCATTGACCGACTTTTTGATCTGGACTCCAGATTTGCAGTTGAACGGACTTTACAGAATCTGCATATTGTCGCAACAAAGCGCACGCGTCTGAATAGTGTCCACTCGCCTCCGCGGCTTTGATAGCCAAGGCTGCTGCGCGTGGCGTCTGGCGATTGGCAAGATTCTGCTGCGCAAGGACCCAGGCACGCTCCGGATCTGCGCCGGGTCCGAGATAAAACTCCGCGCCGTGGTCTGCAAACGCCAGGGGATCACGGGTCAAAAGCGACTCATAGCTTTTCCGCGCTTCTGCGATCTCATAGTTGCCTCGCTCTGAGTCTCCGTTCCGTAGGTGCAATACTCCGAGCAGTGCCAGTGCCTCCGGCTCTTTACTCGATTGGACAACGTTCTCAAGAAGTTCGATCGCCGATTCGCTGTCGCCGCGCAGCGCCTCGATCTCCGCCAGATGAATGTTCGCAGTGACAAACTCTGGTATGTACTTGAGTGCTTGTGCGTAGAGTAACTCAGCGCGGGCTTGATCGCCCCCTTGCTCGGACCACATCAGACCTCGGGCAAAGTAGATCCACGCATATGGGAATGGAAGCGTTGTATCGAGATTTGAAAGTGCTTCTGCATATAAGCGATCTGCATCATCAAGGCGGCCGGCGGCGGCATACGCGACCGCCAACGCGCCGCGGGACGCAAACCGCGGATGACGGAGCAGATTCGCCTCAAGCTGTGGAATCACTTCCTTTGCACGGCCAATCGCGACAAGAATGGATGCGCGTAACGCAGAAATCTCGTCCGGTTTTGCTCCAGTCCGCTCCGCTGCTTCAACGTCGGCAAGAGCATCCGCGAACCGGTGCACTGCGGAGCGAGTTCGAGCGCGTAACAAGAGCTCCCGACCTGTCGCGTATCGTTCCTCACCAAGAGCGCTCGCGCGGTCCAATGCTTCGTAGTCACCCAAGAACCGTGACCGGACAAGCAGTAATTCCTCCACGCCGATCTCATTACCTGCCTGGCGAATCTGTTGATCGAGGTTCGCGATTGCAATCGCACTACTTGTTGTGTTGATCGTGGAATCGACGACGTTTGAGCCATCCTGAGCGCTACAGGCCGTCGCTGCGAGCGCAACTACAAAGAATGCTTTCCAGAGTCGGAGTATTTTCATGGCGCCGCCAGGAACGGAAAGTCCGTGGTTGAATGCACTTTGTCGTCGTGATTGAGACCATCGTCGGCACCTCTGGTCGTGCCATTTACTAACAATGACCGGAATATGTTGCTGGCGTCGTAGTTTGGAGTTCTACCGCCACAGTCGCTGCTTATTGCGCCGGGTGTCTGCAAGTATGTGAACTCGACCGAAAGGAACTGGGTACAAACTGCCGACTTGCTGTTCACCCAAACCCGATCATCAGCAAGTATCTTGGCGAGACGTTCATAACGATGAGATGCTTCTGCTTTGGTGTCAGCGAGCCATTGATTGCCGCACTTGCCATCAAATCCGTCGTACAATCCAAGCGTCTTCTGAATGTCGGACGAGAATTTCGCCCAACCATTCCGCGCCACACGGTTGTACGCCTCCTTCCGTTGGTCGCTCTCGTTGTCAGGTGCCAGTGGCCCGCCTACGAGGGCAGTCTTGATTAACGGCCGCGCAGTGCGCTCAATCTGCTCGCCCAGTCTAGGAATCGGTGGTGTTTTGTCCGCTGCGCTTTTTACATGGGATGGTGCCGCGTGCGGGACTCTGTGAACCGCGCCCCATACTGCAAGGAGATCGCCGCTACTCGCCACCACGTCCAGATCAACCGAGATCACAATTGAAGACGATTTCCAGCCCGCAAGAAAGTTTGTTGCCGGCCCGCCATCGGTGTGTCGCCAGGTATCAAGAATCGAGTGGGATGTCGCTTCATCGAACTGTGGGCAGCCGGCGCTGTCCACGGGCGTTCCCTGCTTGAGGGCAGAACCTGCCACTCCATACATGGCTCTGGTACCCTTGACGTTGTTGAAAAACGGATCATCGCGCAGCCCCGTGAATATTCGGAACCGTCGGTTTTTCCCTTCGATGCCCGAGACATTACTGGCATCGCCGTGAACGTAATCCACGTCGCCGACCCAGCACTCAGCGACGCCCGCTACATCGAAACGGCACACAATCAATGTCGTTGCCGTCGTCTTGCCGAAGCTCTTGCCGCTATCCACGTGAAACACATACTGCAGGCGATCGGAGAACTGGTGTGCAACGATGTCCATCACCAGATTTAGGCGCTTTCCGTCAGACGAGGTCCATGCAAAGATGTCGCCTATGTCGGCCGCAGGATCTGCGATAACTGTGGGGGTATCCAAGTGGTCCGAAGCTGAACCAGCGCGAACGCCCATAATGATCAGGATCCCAACCGTCGCCAGTCCAGCAAACCACCAATTCCATGCTTGAAGCCGAAATCTTTGCATACTACTGTCCTTTCCTGTTCATTTCGGAGACTCCATAACCATCTCGCGTCCTCGACAATCACGCTCGGCATTTCCTCTGGGAAGAAAAGTTTCGCTCCGGATACACGGCGAATACCCAGCGAGTTGCCAACCGTGCGCGCCAGATAATCTGGGCTTGCCTGGGAGAAGATTTTGTCGGCAGTTCCCCACACAATCCGCGTCGCAACATGACTTTTCCTGAGAGCGGATTCAATTCCGGCCAACGGATTCGGAGCGAGAGCGATTGCATAGGCGTTTGTGAGCGCCTTTCGCTCGGGGGAACTCACTAGAGGTCTAAGATACGTTTCGATGGCTGCATCAGTCGGGTGGGCCGGATTTGCATAGCATTGCCCCCCGAGGCCCTTTTCCGACCTTGCGAGTGCTTTGTCCGAAAGCCAGGGGGCAAGCCACTCGTCGGCGAATTTTCCCGCACGCGCCAATTCAATCACTGGCAAAACTGCTGCAGGCGGACTGTCCGGCTCCGTGTCACAGTTTGTCAGCAGCAGGGAGCGAACCCGGTCAGAATGATGCGCCACGAACAGTTGTGCGATTGCGCCCCCACTATCGTTCGCAACGATGTCAATGGAGGAGATCGACAGCTTGTCCAGAAGCTGCACCAACATTTTTAACTGCGCCTGAGGTGCCACGCTTTGTCCATCGGCGACCTCGGTGTAACCAAGCGCCAAGAAATCCGGAGCGATGCAACGCCTTATTTTTGAAAGTTGAGGAATTACGCCTCGCCACTGGAAGCTATTCAAGGGAAAACCGTGTAGGAATAGTGCGGCCGGCCCGTTTCCTTTGTCGATGTATGCAATGCGGCCCTGGTCGGTGGTCGGGAACTTCTGTGCCGAATGAAATTCCGCGACGGACATTTCATGCAGACCTGGCGCGTATGTGGCTGCGGAGGCGTAGCACTCGGGATCGCGCACACCCAGGGCCGACATCGTGATTGCGCCCGCACTCAAGCAAACGAACTCTCGGCGATTCATGAAGTTTTACCCTCGGTTGCTAGTCTGTCTCGAAGATCCAAAGGTTGAAGTGGCTATTTCCGCCGCGATTCGGGAGGAACCATACCGTTGATCCGGTAATAGGACACCAGTTGACCGTAGTGTTCGCCCGAGTGCTCGATTATTCGATAGGCGAGATCCGCCAAGCGAACGAGGTGCGGTGACCCATCGTTCAGGGCTTCGTTCAAGCCAGAGTCTCCCTTCGCCGCGAGCACGTCGGCACCGTCTTTCACGCAGCGGCTAACAAATGCCACCACATCATCCTTTGTCACCCATTCGCTACGTGGCGGGTCGTCGCCATATCGTGCTTGTTTTCCCTGAGCTACGTCGGTGAAGTAATACATCGATCCGGCGGCGTGAACGAGTTGCTGAACAAACGAGCGAGATTGCGGATTCGGCTTGTACTCATATTCGTTCTCGGGCAGGTCTTCGGCAATCGCAATCAGCTTTCGACCGATCTCGTTCCATTGCCCAACAACTGCAGCCGACGCCTGCATAGTGGATAGTTTCGCGTTTGCTGCCTGATGGACCGACTCCCAATGCACGCGCAGTTCCTTGTCGAAATCCTGCCAACGTTCCTCGGGGAAAAAGATTCTGGCGCCCTTGAACTCGACATATCGACGGGTGCCCGGGATGGTCGCAGAGAGCCACCGGCCCCATTTCACGTCGAAATACACATCATCTGTTCCCCAGACGATCAGGGTTGGTGCCTGCAAAGTCTTCAGCCGGTCTTCGATGGCAAGCGTGTGCTTGTTGTCGAACGCCGCCAGGAAACGCTGAAGGTCCCGCGTGCGCTGCTCGCTCCTAACTAACGGACACAGGTATTTGTCAATCGTGTCGTCACTGACCAGTTCCGGATGTTCGTATGCCGGTCCGAGAGCTTGCGGCGAGCGATAAACATTTTTATCCGCGATCATCGCGTTCAATGTTCCCGGCAGTCCTCCCGAGGCTGCCATCGTCAGAAACGGCTTGAAAGCCTCGGGTGGCCAGTTATCGTGCGTGTCGCCGTCGGTCAGCGTGAGACTGCGAATACGCTCTGGATACAATGCCGCAAAGATCTGTGCGATACCCGTACCGCTGTCATTGCTGACGAGATCAACTTGATCGATCTTCAGAGCATCGAGGAATTCCTTGAGCATCTTCGCGTTGGCAGTCACAGAAACGTCCTGATTGGGAGCGATTTCTGTGTCGCCGTGCGCCAGAAGGTCCACAGCAATGCACCGTCGGATATCGGACAAATCCGCGAGTTGGTGCCGCCACAGATATCCGTTCAACAAAACGCCGTGCACGAATAACGCAACCGGTCCCGTGCCCTGCTCCAGATAGCTAATTCGTCCTGAGGGGGTATCTGCGCTATGTCGAACCATCCATGTCTCCGCCTGGGCGCTTAACTGCGGCGTCCCACAAATTCCAAGCAATATCGCCACGACAACAACGATCGATAACGCATAATCGTGTGCAACGCTCCGACACTCACGAATCATGACAACTGCCTCGTTTTGTTCCAAAGCTCAACGTCTCCTCGTTCTCGCGGAGGCATTAGCTTCCTTCAACCTCTGCGCACAATCGTCGCAGCACACCTCAACCGTCCTGCCTCCGATCTTCACCTTGATCGAATCTCCCTCCAGCTTGCAGTCACAAGCCGCGCAAGTCTTCTCAGCCATGACCTTCTCCTCTGCTACCCGAGATCCGGGTGAGACAAGTAGGCCATGGCCGGCAGAGAACCCGCTGTCAGAATCTTTAGCTATTTGTTGGAGGTTGGATCAGTGACGAAACGCCGACTGCTTGAACTCGGATGGCGAGCGACCGTAGATCTGGCGAAATGCTGCGCTGAAATGACTGTGACTTGAGAATCCGAGATCGAGGCCTAATGAGGTGAGATTCTCGTACTCACCAAGGAGATCGAGGGCGCGAGCAAGCCGCAGTCGTAATTGATAGCGATATAGGGGAAGGCCTTCTACTTGCTGAAAAACCTGCGTGAGATAAACCGGGGACCCGCGAACTTCAGCGGCAATGTCAGCCAAAGTCCAACGCCGCGCCAGATCACTCGCGAGCACGAGCTTCGCACGATCCACGAGACGCTGCCGAGCATAGGTAGCGCCTGCGGCGCGCGTGGTACGCGGTCCGAGGGACCGCTGCACGAGCGTCAACGCCAAGGTTTCTGCCTCCAGAGGTTCGGCAGTTTTCTCGCGCAGGCTGTGCCGGAGCAGCGCCGCCAGCGCTTGAGTCCGAGCGTCAACTCTGAGACGCGGCTGACGAAATGCTACTCTCGGTCCATCCTGAAGGAGAGAAGGCGGCGCGAGTTCATGCAGTTGCGACTCTTCGATGACCAATGTTAGGCTGGCATCGCCACCGGACACAGGATGGCTGACCCGGTAACCTTCCATCGCATTGAAAAAGAGCACTTGGTTCGCTTCGGCGACGGCCTGGTTCTGTCCGACATGTCGAACGTAGACGCCGCGATAAGGAAACACAAGTTGCGTAGTAACGGTGCACTCTTCTGGGCTCTGATATCGGCAAGTTCCTCGGCAGTACGTGTCCCGTATGGTGATGGTCGGAGACTTCAAAAGAGAGTGAACGTCGAACTCCGGCAACTGCTTGTTTTCGTTCTTGACGCTCACACGATTGCCCCCACGACCGACACCAAAGCATAGCACCGAAAGTTAGAGTAACATCCCGACTCAATGTCGGAGGGGTACGATGGCGTGCGTTCAAACCTTAAGAGCCAGCTGAGTATGGTCCCTGGAAGAAAGCGAGAACCGCCCTCGTGATCACCAACTAAGCTAGTTCGTGGATGGTCGGCATAGTGAAGTTGAGTGCGTGCAAACCGATTGTCAAACAAATCTAGTGGAACTCAATCTGTCCGCAGCCGAAGTTCAAACTGTTCACCTAACCGGTGCGGATAGGCGGATCATGGACCTCCATCGGAGATTTCCGAATGGAGGTTTTGCATGCTCGAAGACTACTACGTTAAGCCCTCAACCCTCGACAGAGTCCGTCCTAGCTGGCTGGCCCCGCAAATCGAGAGCTACCTCGAATGGCTGGAAACACATGGGTACTCGCGCCTCGTTGTCTATCGCCGGTTGCCGCTGCTCTTTCACTTTGCCGAGTTCGCACAGAATAAGGGCTGCAGAGACATTGCTTCTTGCAAGGCCCATATAAAGGAGTTTGTGTCGCAGTGGTTGGAGCAACACGGGGCCCATGCAAAATCGGCCGTCGCTTTGCGCAAGCATTCGATAGACGCTGAGTGTGGTGTGCGGCAAATGCTGAATCTGGCCTGCAAGGAACCCGTAACGCGCAATCGCCACCGCCGATCATATCCGTTCGAATCGGCAGTTCCGGGGTTTGCTGAGTATTTGCGCAGAGAGCGCGGATTTAAGGAGATCACCATTCGCAATTACCGTCGCCACCTGAGCGAGTTTGCAGAGTACCTCACCCGAGTCGGCGTCACTTCGTTCAGCGAGTTGTCGCCGGCACTTTTGGCGGCTTTCATCATCGAGCGTACGCCGAAAATGGGTCCCCGCACCCGTCGTGATCTGTGCGGTCATTTGCGGGGATTGTTGCGGTTCTGTCACCGCGAGGGAATCACGAACCGGGATCTAAGTGGAGCAGTCGGAACGGCACAGGTATTTCGGCTGGACGATGTACCGCGTTCCATCACCTGGGATGAGGTTCGCCGTATGTTGGAAGCAGTGGAGCGAAGGACGATCCGGGGACGGCGGGACTACGCTATTTTGCTTTTCTTGGTGACCTATGGTCTGCGGGCGCATGAGGTCGCGAAGCTGACTCTGGATGATGTTGACTGGAAGCGCGAACGACTTCACGTCCTGGCGCGCAAGGCAGGGCACGCCACAGTCTATCCTCTCGCGGGCGTTGCCGCAGAAGCGATCATCGACTATCTCAAGCATGGCCGGCCCAAGACCGAGGATCGTCATCTGTTTTTCCGCATCTACGCCCCGCAAGCTCCCATCACTGCCGCGGCCGTGTCATCCAGTGTGGCGCTCTATCTTCACAAGGCGGGGATTCAAGTACGTAGGGCGGGATCGCACACGCTTCGGCACACCTGTGTCCAACGCCTGATCGACGCTGAGTTCCCACTAAAGACAATCGGCGATTATGTGGGACATCGCTCGCCGGAGTCCACTCGCATCTACAGCAAGGTTGCGATCGCATCCATGCGGGAAGTCGCCATGGGCGATGGGGAGGAACTATGAACTCTCCCGTTTTCCTGAGCTCTATGGCACCCTTCCTGAATCAGTTTGTCCAATATAAGCGAGCGTTGAATCGCAAGTATCGCGCCGATGCCGAAGTGTTGCGTCTCTTCGACCGTTACCTCCACAGCCGCCACATCACCGGTTGGTCAGCGGTCGATAACTTTGTGATCGACGATTTTCTAAAGTCTCGCCCCCGCGTGCGCCCACGCAGCTACAACCATCTTCTTGGAGTCGTTCATCGTTTCTTCGCCTTCGCCGTCATGCAGCAATGGATACAACGGAATCCCGTCACTGCCTCTCCTCGGCCTGAGACTGGAGGCCGGATTCCATATCTGTTCGATCTCGACACTGCAAAGCAATTACTCGCCGTAGGGCGAAGTCTGCCGGAAAACCCAATGGCGCGGTATCGAGGCCTAGTTTACGAGACGATCTTTGCCCTTCTCTACGGCCTGGGACTCCGAGTAGGCGAAGTAGTTCGGCTGAAGCTGTCGGATGCCGACTTCAGTCGTGATTTGCTCTTCATTCGGGAAACCAAGTTTTGCAAAAGCCGAATCGTGCCCTTGGGTCCCAATCTGGCGCTGCGTCTCAAGCGCTACGTGGAGCAACGACACGGCAGCAATGCTGCGCCTGAACGGCCGCTGTTCTCGTTCACCAAGCGAGGCCGCATTCACGAGGGGACAATCAGCCAAACTTTCCATACTCTCCTACCCAAGCTGCAACTTCATATTCCACCAGGCGTGTCCCCACCCAGACTCCATGACCTTAGACATTCCTTTGCCGTAGCCACGCTGCTTCGGTGGTATCGAGAGGGCATCGATCCAAACTGCAGGTTGATGCACCTCGCCACTTTCCTGGGGCACGTCGATCCCAACTCCACGGCTGTGTACCTGACCATCACCGAGGAACTGCTGCATCAAGCTGCTCAACGCTTCCAGGTACTGGCTCCCAAAGGAGGCGTCCGATGAAAAGCATGGGGCAGGTGATATTTGCATTCTTCGAAGACTACCTGAAAACGCAGAAGGGACTCCGGCCAGGCTCGGTTCGAAGTTATCGGGACACACTGAAACTCTTCCTTGCCTATGTCGCAAGCGACTGCCGGCGTCCGATCACACGGCTGATCCTGTCAGACCTGTCTGCACAGCGAGTGCTCGACTTCCTGCACATGATCGAGGTCACGCGCGGAAATCACGTGAGCACACGCAATCAGAGGCTTGCCGCTCTGCACACTTTCTACCGGTATGTCGGCCTCCAGCATCCCGAGATGCTGGCCGAAGCTCAACGCGTGGAGGCGATCCCGATGAAACGCACTGCGCCGCCTCAAACTGATTACCTGGAGCGCGACGAAATCGAGACTCTGTTCAAGAACCTGCCGCGCCAAGGAACCCTTTCGCTCCGAGATCGGGCTATTTTCATGGTCCTATATAACACCGGAGCGCGGGTGCAGGAAATCGCCGACTTGCGCATCACCGATGTGGACCTCGATGGGCCGCTGCGCATCCGGCTGCATGGGAAGGGCGATAAGTGGCGAAGTTGCCCGCTTTGGCCTGAAACGGCCGAACTGTTGAAGAGGTTAATCGCTGACGTTCAGGGAAACCAGTCTTCTCCTTTATTTATGTCTCGCCAGCGAAAGCCGCTAACACGATTCGGCATTTACAAAATCGTCAAACGACACACTGCCGGCCTACGTCACTCCACTCCAGAAAAGAAATATCGCGGCGTTTCTCCTCATGTGTTCCGCCATTCCACAGCGGTTGGACTCCTGGAGCAGGGCGTCGACGTCAATGTCATTCGGGCATGGCTGGGACATGTCAGCTTAGAAACGACCTACCGCTATGCGGAAATCACCCTGAGAGAAAAGATGGCCGCTGTTGCGGCTTGCCTTCCGCCCGTCGCAACTTCGGTGCCATCGCGCCGAAGTGATGGCTGGCGCAAAGATGAGGAACTGCTGAAATGGCTCAACTCGCTGTGATCGTTATGTGTCCTTCGGCGCGGGCACCACCAGTTCCCGTGCGCCGTTTGGGGTTCTCGGCCACAAAATCACCAACGACACAAAAAGCGGCCAGCTTCAAGACGCAAGGGATTCTGGCCCTCTTCTGTAGTCAAGCTGACGGATGCGGAGGCAATCGAGGCGCAGTGCGTTGAGTTATCTGCAGTTGGCAAGAGTTTTCTTTGTTTGTACGCGGTGCGGCACGTCGTTTACATGTAAGCGACGTGCCGCTTTCCCAGTTGGCCTTAGCGTCGTACCACGGGTGGAATCCCAACTTCTTCGTAGCCGACAATACGGGATTTAGGAATTGTTGCGATTGCCTCCAACAACGCACTTCACTGGTGGTTCGCTATGCGTCTCTCAGGCCAATCATTCGGCTGGAATGTGGCTGGCCAGTAGAACGACCGCGCGGCGGCGGCCAGCAGATCACGATCCGTCCAGTAGCGACAACGTTTAGTTTTTCGATGATGGCGACTCGCGGTTTGCCATATTGAAAAGCGAGTTTGTTCGGCTGAGTCCACGATCCGGAACATGAGCTCGCCAACGGAACGCCCGTCACTCTGGGCTTTGACAATCAAGTGCCGCCGACTTGCAGTGACGGAAATCCGCCCATCGTCACCAGTTCCACCACGCCACCCACCGCCAACCCTACGTGCAGTGAATACCTTCAATATTCCCGGTTTGCGCCAACTCGCACGCTTATGCCTACCGAGGAATTCCGCTTCCAGAGCTCGAGTATCAAGAACATTCAGATGAATGGCGAGCTGCGCTACACCGGCGGCACGATGAGCCTTCCCGACTACAACGAATATTTCAATGGCCTCGACAACATGGGGAAGCGTGTCTTTAACACGACTGGCTATGCGAACGGAAAGAGAGTCGACGTGTCGGCGGACTTCGGCATCATCTGGCAGATTTCGGAGAGATTTAGTCTGGCCGACCAGTTCGACTTTCTGGATTTCCGCGAGCCCGCCCTCACCAATCTAAACGAAGTCGATTTCCTCGGTGCTTCCACGCTCCTGCCTCCCGGTCCGGCGCAACCGCCATCGCCCACCTTCGCTCCTACTTTCATGGGCATGAAGACAAAAACCAACACCCTGACTGCGACCTGGGAGCCTTTCGAGAAGGCTAGCATCTCGCTCGGCTATCGCTATCAGGAACGCGATATAAGCTGGGTCATGCCCCTGTCCACGGATGTGTACGCCAACGGAATCTCCTCTATAGTTCCCATCTATGAGAATGCGGGAATACTCGGCTTCGCTTTACAACCCACCCAGCAATGGCGGATCAACGCGAAAATCGAAGCTTCGTATGACGACAAATCCTATACCCAGATCAGCCCGCGGCAGCTTTATCACTACCATATCCAGTCGCGCTACAAACCAAAGGAGTGGGCTACGATCACCGGAACCTTCAACGATCTCGAACGAAGAGACAACATCACTCTGGTCAATCACCTGGATCACATCCGCAGTTTATCTTTTGGAGCGGCCCTCCTGCCCAGCCCACGCTATGGATTGGATCTTAACTATGGCTACAGTGACTTCTTCTCCCAAACCACCTTATGCTACGCTGCAACTCCCGCTCCCGTTGGGCCCGGCGCGGGCGCCGCGCCTGCGGACTGCGGCAGCAACAGCAATCTCGGGACCGGCTACTATGACGCTCCCACGGAGTACGGATCGTTCAGTCTCATGTTTGCCCCAGTGAAAACCCTGCGCGCCAACGTCGGTTACCAAATCAGCGCCGTCAACGGCACCACCGAATTTCTAAATCCTCGCGAAGTTCCCGGCTCGCTCCAGTCCAAATACCAGTCTCCTTTTATCAACTTCGCCTGGACGATTCATCCCCGATGGACATGGAAGGGAGGCTGGAACTATTACGGGTACGGCGAAGACGGTCCCGTCGGGCCCACGTCGCCCCGAAATTTCCATGCCGACATTGTCACGCTTGCCCTACACTACGAGTTCTGATCGTGATCGATGATGTGGTCGTCCCTGATAAATTTCACACAAACCTCCAGTACTACCTACTACTACCTACTACCGTACACGTGGCAGCAGAGCCGTTGGAATTGAAGCTGCCGCCTATGCAACGGTCGTCGCAATCAACCCAGGCGGAAACCAGCTCACGGTCGAGAAAGCAAACGGAGAACTTGCCACCTACGATCCCCGCCGACTCACCGGCGTCAGCGTCTACCGAGAGATCGAACACGAGTTCTCCGTAGGCGACCGCATTCGCAGAAGCGGCAGACGAACGTTCAACAACCCGAAGACAACAGATTTGCCAGGGCCCTGCAAAGCTGATCGAGATCGACGGGCTTAGTCAGGAAATCAGCCACCCCCAAGTCCAGAGCGACCTGACGTATATCCGAGTCACCGCTGCCGCTTACAACCACGACCGGAATGCTCTGAGTTTTGGTAGAGCGCCTTAGCCTTTTGAGAACTTCAATCCCGGAGCCCCCGGGCATGTTGATGTCGAGGACTATGGCATCTGGTGCGGTACGCAAGGCGACCATCCCTGCCTGCAAAGCATCTTGCGCTGCCACCACCTCGAAGCCTTTCTCGTGCAAGGCTTTTGTGAGTAGCGCCACTTGGAAGCGGGAGTCATCGGCGACGAGAATCTTCGACATATGATGTGCTGAACTGGCTGCAACTTAAGAACGCCACAGACGAGCCCTCAATTCGCGGTACTCGACATCGGTCGTTAGACTGGAATCAAGGGTTTCTTGAACCGGTACTTGCTTTCGAGCCATGCATGCAGAACCAGCAGGTCGCCGGGAAAAATGCGGACAAACTCGCAGCCCGCTGCACCATATTGGCGAGTCCACAGGACCCGGGCCTGGATGTGAATTGCGCTCCCCAATCCTGGCAACTGCACCCGAAAAGACACGATGCTACCGATTTTCAGCTTCTCTTTGGTGGTGAGGCCGACTCCACCCTCCCCAATGTTCGTGACAGTCACGGAGAATGTCCGGTCGTTCTCGTCGGTCGCCAGAACAGGCGTCATGAGAGCAAACCTGGTGTGTTTCCGATAGTCCCGCAGCATTCTCGAATAAGCCGTTTTCACTGACTTCGTCCCAGATTCAGGCGTCACCGGCTTTCGAAGAATGACGTGGACACCAGGCATGGCACAATCCACCGTCGAAACCGCAACAATTGTCGGTTTCTGCCGCATTCGAGATTCGCTGATCTGGTGGATCAGTTCCGAAGAATCCTCGTCTTCCAAATCAATTACGATGAGGTCCGTGGTGCCCTCCGCCAATAAATCGGCAGCACTTGAAGAATTCGAGCACACATTCGTGCGGATAGAGAAATCCTGCAGTATCCGATCCATAGTTCCGAACACCGCCGGATCGTGGGAAACAAGCAAACATTCAAAAGCCATTTCTGGTGTCATAGTTCGGCTTTCCCAGGCAGGGGCGGAAGATCTACCCCGAACAGTTCGGCATGGCCGCTTTGGTCGGTTTGTTCGCCCAATATTCTGTTCACGATCTGAACCAGAGATTCCGAATGTTGGTCTAGTCCCAACGTCGATTTGTCGAAGTAAGCTGTGGCGCCTTCTTTGAGGAGCTTGGCCTCGTTCTTTTGGGGAAGGCTGCTCAAGACAACAACGGGAATTGACAGGGTGAGAGGATTTTTCCTCAGTGCGCGGAGCACTTCGACCCCACCCAGCTTGGGCAGCAGCATATCCAGCAGAATAAGGTCCGGGATCCTTGCGAGCGCTGTCCGTAATGCTTCCTCCCCGTCGCTAGCAGCTACAACCTCGTATCCCGCTCGGGCCAGTGCCTTTTCATTCGCGATTCGCATGAACTTGCTGTCGTCAACCAAGAGGATTGATTTCAAGGGAACTCCGGCTTCCTCTGCGTGCACTTGGACCGCCATACCGTGCGCGGATAAGGCCTTGATTTTCAGGGAGCTTGCCGATCCGGTGAGTTTCGTGCTCGTCCGGAATCCGGACAGCTGTTCGTTAGCCAGACCGACATCCTGTCAAATCGATGTCTATACGACACCGGTCACCGCAACGGATGGGCGGACTGATCTCCCGAACGGCAAGTGCCTGCCCCATTTCTAGCGATGACACCGGCAGGCTCACGGGGCATACTTTTGTCGTCGGAACCCGGTTGCACGTCGTTTCACCCCGTTACTGGGATGGACTAGTGGGCGCGACACACTTTCGCGTCCGATACAGCTGTTTGAAGGAAGCCGCCGGTGAGGAAGCGTCTATGCAAATTCAATGGTGTTGCGGTGATGAGAAAGACTCGGGGAATCGGTGATGG
>OCTA010000884.1_pt1 | contig 27955 bp, 17 predicted proteins | sample 1538991 | NCBI WGS metagenome assembly OCTA01 (sample SAMEA3539302, study PRJEB22396) | soil metagenome | biome: tundra; feature: field; material: soil | place: USA | collected 2010-05 | depth 0.15 m | reverse complement strand
TCATCTTTGGAAAAGGAATGTAACTATTCACAATCTTATTTTTTTAATAATTTAATAATATAGAAAAAATATGTTTTCTGTATTAATTAAAATATGGAAACATGAAATAATACATTCTATAGATTTCATATGTCATTCCTTTTGTGTGCAGAATTAATACTGTATTTTTACTTTATTTAATAAAACAATAATTAGCAAGATTTGTAATGCCTAAAAAATCAATTTCTGAATCAAACCAAAATCTAAAAAAGATAAATAAACATCTAAGTGATAAAGCCAGAAAGATAAAACTAGTTCTAACTGATAACGATGGCGTCCTCACAGACACAGGGGTTTACTATTCTAACGAGGGAGAAATCTTCAAACGTTTCTCTATAAGGGATGGTATGGGAGTGGAAAGACTTAGAAAAATACTTGGTATAGAAACCGGTATAATTACCGGCGAGATATCAGGTTCCATAAAGACAAGAGCTGAAAAATTAAAAATAAAAGAGCTGCTCCTCGGGATTGCAGAAAAACATCTGCTTCTTTCAGAAATTCTTGAGCGTAATAATGTTAAACCTGAAAATATTGCATATATAGGTGACGATGTTAACGATATTGAATTAATGAAACTAGTAGGATTAACTGCATCTCCTTCTGACGGAATGGCGGAAATTAGGAATATGGTTGATTATGTTTGTGAACAGAAAGGAGGGCATGGCGCTTTTAGAGAGTTCGCGGAATTAATCATTGCCCTTAAATAAATTCAACTGAACAATAATAATTCTATTCCTGAATCAGGAATTTCAATTCAGCTGTTGCGGCTGATATATTATCCGATTTGAAAATGGATGAGCCTGCAACAAACACATCAACACCAGCCTTCGATGCCTCAGTAATTGTACCTTTACTCATTCCGCCATCTATTTCAATTAAGAAGTGAGCTTTTAATTCATTCCTGAGTTTTACTAACTCCTTAACCTTCTTTAACGAATTGGAAATAAAAGATTGTCCCCCGAACCCAGGATTCACTGACATTATAAGTATCAAATCAGCAAACTCAGCCGTATCTTGTAAAGTATCGACAGGGGTTGAAGGATTAATTGAAATACCTGCCTTCGCTCCCAATTCTTTTATCCTGTTTATAGTTCTGTTCAAATGAACTACTGCTTCCTGATGCACAGTTAAATAGTTTGCGCCTGCATTAATATAGTCTTCCAGATATTCATCTGCATTCTCAATCATCAAATGAACATCAAGTGGTAAATGAGTGCTTCGCTTAACTGCACTCACCATTATCGGTCCGAACGTCAGATTAGGCACAAAATGACCATCCATAATATCACAATGTATCCAGTCAGCACCGCCTATTTCTACATAGCGGAGCTGCTGTGATAAATTTGCTAAGTCTGCCGATAATATTGAGGGGGCTATTATTTTCATTCTTCAATAACCTTAGTTTCGTTCCCGGTTTTGGTTACAAATAGATCAACTACTGTACCTTTATTTACTTTGTTCCCTTTACTTGGATATTGATCAAGTATAGTATTGGGTAATAATGAGAATGAACTCTGATAATTTACCTTACCCACCTTAAGACTGCTGTCAGCCAATAATTTTTCTGCTTCGGTTAATGATTTACCTATTAGATCAGGGACAGTAATATCTCCTTCCGAAAAAGGACCAATACTAACAGTAATCCCCACTGACTCACCCTTTCTTATTGATGATCCTGCAGCATACTGCTGATCAAAGATTACGTCTTTGGGATTCTCGGATGGCAGTTCGCTTATAGGTCCTAACTTAAGTCCAACTCTTCCAAGAGATAGTTTTGCCTCTTTTAATGACCTCCCTTTTAATATTGGTACATTCACATATGGCTCCCCACCGCTTATAAAAATATAAACTCTCCTGCCTTTCTTTACTACATCTCCCGTCATAGGTTTTTGAACTATAACAGATCCCCTCGGGAATTGCTCATCAAAGGTAGTGTCACTCACAATTGGAGAAAGATCAGCGTCCTTCAAAATCCTTACTGCATCATCTTCCCCTAACCCGACTACCCTCGGAACCTGTACTTCTGGTGAGCTTACATACCACGGAAGTATTAGGTTGTCCATGATTAAAAGAAATACAATAATACCCCCCAGCCAATAAAGGATTTTCTTATTCCTGGGCTTTTCAAAGAATTTTTTCATCATTTCAAATATATAAAATGAGCCAACGTCTCACAATGAAATAAATTATTTATTACATATCTGTTCAAAATAATAATAAAGGACTAACTATCCGTTTTGCAAAAAATAATTCTGTTAGATCCACTAGTATTGATCTGCAGTCAATGACCGCCAATGCCAATTAAATGGGAATATACAGAATGGTCCCCTGGCTTATAAAATATATCTTATATAAGCGTTCACTATACACATCAGTTCTTTCACCAACCTTTTTTATTGCTGAAATAGTTTTTCCCCAAATATGGTAAAAACGAAATAGACGATCTTTTATAGTTACCATTGGGAATACATCGTACTCGCAGATAGAGACAGCTATACCGCATATATTTTTAATATTGCTCTTACAAGGCTCATATACGAGTAATAAACGAATTTTAGCGCACTTTACCGCATTTTAGTGCACTTTAGCGCACTGATTGATGCATGAATTGGGAAATATCCAAACCTGTCTGGCATTAACAGAATTGATGATTTATCCCTTTCTATTATTTTGTTTCAGACTGCAGTTTATTATGATGTTTGATTGTAAAAAAATAGTTGATAGATTTACATAATGATTGCTAACGACCTTTCAATAGTGCCTGTGGATGAAGCTGAGTTCTGCGTTTTAGACGTGGAGACCACTGGACTTTCCCCAAGCTATAATAACATTATTGAAATTGGAATAATTAAAGTATCTGGTCTCAATATTACTGACTCATTCCACTCTATGGTTAACCCCCAAAGGGAACTGCCTTATTTTATTACCCAGCTCACTGGTATTACTAACGATGATGTTTATGATGCCCCCTTCTTCGAGGATATAGCCGATAAAATTTCTGATTTTATTGTTGGACATATCATCGTTGGTCATAATCTTTCCTTCGATAAAAGCTTTCTTAGAAAAGAATTTGCCTCCTGCGGACGTGAAGTTTTTGCCAATCATAGTGTATGCACTCTTAAAATCGCAAGAAGAATTTATCCCACTCTTAAAAGTAAATCACTCGGCTCTGTGTGCAGTCATCTTGGTATATTAAATCCCTCCGAGCACCGTGCTTTAGCCGATGCAAAAGTTACCGCCCGCCTTTTAATAAAAATGATAGCAGAACTTAAAGAAAATTTCGGGATCCACTATGCCGATGAACTTATTAAGTTTCAGGACTTTGCCAGAAAAGAACTTAAGGTAAAAGTAAAACAGTCCCTCTCAGATGACCTTGCTGCATTGCCCCATGCTCCCGGTATTTATTATTTCCTTAATTCAAAAAACGATATAATCTATATAGGTAAGGCAAAGTCCCTTAGAGACAGAGTAAAATCATACTTCTCATCCTCTGCTCCAAGGAAAGCAAAAAAAATAATAAAGCAGGCATCAAGGTTAAAAATCCAATTAACAAACTCCGAGCTTACAGCACTTCTGAACGAAGCAGAATTAATCAAAGTAATAAATCCAAAGCATAACACCCAGTTAAAATCTTATGGTAATAAGTATTTTCTTCGCGTAAACACCTCGCAGGAATTCCCATCTATCGAAATATCTAACTCATTCAATTTCGATGGGAATGACTATTTCGGTCTTTTCATATCACGAAGGAAAGCCGCCGAAATATATGATATGCTATCTAAAACCTTTGCTGTCAGGGAATGCAATGAAAAGGAATTCAGTAAAAAAAGAAAATGTTTCCTTGCCGATATCGAAAGATGTACTGCCCCCTGCGAAAACCTTGATAAGGATATCTATCTTCATGAACTCGAAAAAATTTATGAATTCTTGTATGGTAAAAATCAGTTTGCCTTAAATAGACTCATCAATAAAATGAAAGAATATTCCGATAAGCAGAGATTTGAAAAAGCAGCCGAAGTTAAACAGCTTATCGATCTTATCCTTGCACAGACACATAAATCCTCACTCCTCTCAGAGCCGGTAAACTTAGCCAATGTCTTGTTTGAAATAGATGGCGGCTTCGGAAAAGACTTTATTCTTATGCTCTCCGGTAAGATCTATGTTAAGAAAAATGGTTCAAATAAAAAGGATTACTTTGAGGATGCTCTTGATGATTATTTCGATCACACTATACAACTTAATCCCAATCCTGATGATGAAGACCTAGAAAAAATGAAAATCACTCTTAATTGGTTAATTAAAAACAGAAATACCGTGCGGATGTTTTATCTTAAGGAATACCAATCCAAAGAGGACCTCTACAAAAAAATATCACGACACAAAGTCCGCTACGATAATCCCGAAAGAACATTTGATATTAAAGCCTTTGTAAAAGACAAAATCGAAGATTACACCGGCATTCAGAGTAACTGATATAAACTCTAATCTTTAAAAACATCCCTTATAAGAATAATACCCACAGATTAAAATATTTAATTTAATGTTATAGTTGATTTTTGTTAATCATATCTTTACGTTTATAAGTAAGTTATAAATAAACTTAATGCGGAGTGTTAATTATGAACAAATCTTACAATTCTCTCCTTCTTTCGGCCATTGTATTCTTTTTAGTTATAAGTCAAAACATTTTTGCAACAAACGATCTTGTTGCTAGGGTTCCGGGTAATTATAATCAGGCTCCTGCTTATATTCAAAACGTAACTCTGGTTACTGAACCGAATGGCGCTTATGTCGAACAATCATTGTACCTTGAATACACAGACCATAATGCATTCCCAGGTTCTCAGACTGTGGAAATTATTCACCGGTTTGAATTACCGGAAGGTAGTGTTATAAACGATCTTTGGCTCTGGATGGGTAACAATGTTATGCGTGCCATTATGCTCGATACCTGGAAAGCTCGGTCAATTTATGATAGCATTGTTTCAATGAAACGCGATCCCGCTTTCCTTTCTAAAATAGGTAATCAATATGAGCTTCATGTATATCCGCTTGTTTCAGGAAGTACTCGTAAAATCAAAATCAATTTTATAACTCCTACTAAATGGTTCGGCGCTAATGCAACTTGTGAACTTCCCCTGCGCTTTCTGGGTGCTAGCGCTTCCACTACTTTGCCTTTAAAATTATTATTTAGGGTAAGGGATGATATTTGGGGTGTCCCGTCTATTTCGGAAATTCCTAACACTACATTTAATCCCCTTATCGATACTTTAGGATATGTTTATAAGACTGCTTCATTAAGTGATATCAAATCGCTTCTCAGTTTTAACCTTACCTTTACTACAAATTTTACAGATGGAGCCTTCTTTAAGAATAATATAGTACCTAGAGATTTGAACTATTTCCAATTCGGAATTCTCCCCTGGCAGGCTTTTAATATTACTACAACTGACTCAGGTTCTAAAAAAGTAATAGCCGGGATTGACTTAAGTGGAGTTTATAGCAAAAACTACACAACGCTTATCCCAAATCTCAAAGCAGCAATTAAAAACGGAATTAAACAAAATGACCTGTTTAACATTGTTGTAGCAGGAGCAGGAAGAATTAAACCTTTAAATCCTGGATTAACTCCTTATTCCACAATTATGGTTGACTCATTGCTGAATAATTTTGCAAATAGCGCTTACGGCGATTCTATTCAGCAAAGTAAAAAACCAATGATTGTTTATTGTGATGGTGATGCTGCCACTATCTGGTCATTCCCTGATATATCTACTTTTGCAGATACAAAAACCTTTACCAGTCTGCAAGTTGCCAACGATGCATTCTATTCAGCAGATGTCGTTGCTGGTTATGACCATGGTTTGGAATATGTCCTTAACCAAACAGAAGCCGATAAAGCTATTAAATCGTTGGATAGCTTGTTCCTTAGAGGTGGTAGATTCCTTACCTATTATGATTTAGGTCGCGTTGGAAACGAAAAATTAGCAACTCATTATATCCCTACTATTACGGTTCAATATCATACTCAGAATACGGTTCATGTATCTAGAAACATAAATGGCAATATCGGATCATATTTCCCTGAAAGCCTTATGCATGGAGGTGGTTACTTTTTCGCTTTAACCGATACTTCATTTAAAGCAGAACTGGTCGATGATCAGGGATATCCCTGTGTCATTTCTAAAAAGCTGGGCAACGGTGGACTCCTTGTTGTAACTGGTATCTGGCCCTTTAATGATGATTGGTCTATGAGAAAAACATTGGCTATGCCTTTACTTGGTCTTAATTCAATAACTACTTCTGCTCAAATGCTGACTCCATTATTAAACAACTATTCACAGCTTAATGCTGCCAGTAGTATCGACCGTGTTATAACATTCAGTAATTGCGATTCGCTTGCAACTACTGTCGGTACCGATAACTGGGTAACCAATTATCTCACTTCCTTCCCTGTTCATCCTGTTTTCAAGAGTGTCAACCTCCTTGACGGAGTAAGTGTTACACCACAATCCGTTACCGTAAATGGGAAAGAATATTATGGAAGCGGTTACTTGCTTCAGAGAATAGCAGACGCTACTAAAGGTGCACATTTTGAAACTCATCTGACTGACTGGCCAACTATAACACAACTACTGTCCCCTTCTCTGCATCCATATATAGATAGTATAAAATTAACTTCAGCCTTTTTATCTCCTCAGGATTCAATTAAGGAATTCATAGAGGTTAATCCAAACCGTTCAGATCCCGAACGCCCCCTGTTCTTCCTTGGATCAACCAATTCCACAAGCCAGGTTACTATAAATGCAGATGTCTGGTTTAGCGGAATTCCGGAAGTAAAACATACCTCGTTTACTTATCCTTTTTCTATTGATACAATGAATACCTTAAGAGTTATCTCCTCAATGCTTGGATTTGAAAAACTAAATGGAATGTTGTTAAACAATAGTACGGACACGTCGGGTATAGTCAGTCAGGCATTAAAATATAATTTATTATGCGACTATACCGCACTTATTGCTTTAGAACCCAACGATACTATTCACTTTATGATTAATCCGTTTGATGAAAGCATATTGTCTGTTAATTTGGAAAGCATGTCGGCTACCCAAAGTCATAATAATGTTACCATTAGTTGGATCACAAGTACAGAAACTAATAACCTTGGATTTGATATCGAGAGAAAAACTGATAATAGTATATTTATGAAAATTGGATTTATCCAGGGAAAAGGTACAACTACTGTAAAACAATCTTATTCATTTACAGATAATAATCTTACATCTGGTAGTTACACCTATAGAATCAATCAAATAGATGTTAATGGTACAGTTCATTTATTGAAAGATATAAATGTAATTGTGGGAATGCCGACGGTATATTCTTTAGAGCAGAATTTCCCCAACCCCTTCAATCCTGCAACTACAATTAAATATCAGCTTCCAAAAGCAGGGTTTGTAACATTAAAAATATACGATATACTCGGAAAAGAAGTTGCTACCTTGGTCAATGAAAATAAAGTTGCGGGTAGATTCAGCGTAGAATTCAATGCATCCAAACTTCCCAGCGGAGTCTATATATATGAACTGAAATCCCCTGATTTTACTTCATGCAAAAAGATGGTGCTCACTAAGTAATCTGAATTATCTTTCCAATTTCTAAGGTCACTCTGATTGAGTGACCTTTTTATTTTTCGACAAATATATCTATTGAATGCTTCAATAATTATCTGTTAACTTATTACCCTATCTTCCCTCGTTCTTCATTGCCGGAGCTATATTCTTGGAAACAACTAAAAAGCCCCGGCTGTTTATAACCGGGGCTTTATTATTAAGTTATGTTATATAATGATTAGTTAACTTCCCACGTATTGCCGCTGAATAACAATTTCTCTAAATCCCCTTCTCCTTTCATAGCTTTAACTTCTTTTACTTGTCTGTGTATTTCACCATCAACAGTAGGTCTGAATATCTGTCTGAATACTCCCACCGGAGTTGGAAAATCAGGCGAATCAGTTAAATGCGCAAGTATAGTACTCCTGACAGGACTAAGATCAAATTCATCATGTACAAGAACATCATTAACACTATTACCATTTTCATTTATATTTATAACAGAAGGAACTGCTCCATCTATCTTAATCCCTTTCTCTTTATTCTTTCCAAATAACAAAGGCTTCCCCTGTTCCATATATAATAGCATATCATCCTTCACTGCTTTATCTGTAAGTGCGTCAAAAGTACCATCATTAAAGATTACACAATTCTGATAGATTTCAATAAATGCTATACCTACATGTTCAGCAGCTCTCTTTATCATCTGCTGCATATGCTTGGAATCCCTGTCTGTACATCTTGCTACAAATGTTGCTTCTGCACCTAACGCAAGCGACACCGGATTAAAAGGAAAATCAACACTTCCGAAAGGTGATGTCTTAGTCTTCTTTCCTTTTTCAGAAGTAGGTGAATACTGCCCTTTAGTTAATCCATATATCCTGTTATTAAATAATAAAACCTTTAGATCAATATTTTTCCTGCATGCATGTATAAAATGATTACCGCCGATACTTAGCAAATCCCCGTCTCCAGTTGCTACCCATACAGATAGTTCAGGATTAGCTATTTTAACTCCTGTCGCTATTGCAGGAGCACGTCCATGTATACCATGGAATCCATAGGTATCCATATAATATGGAAAGCGTGATGAGCATCCGATACCAGATACCCAGACTATATTTTCCTTTTTTACATCTACTAAATCCGGAAAAGATCTCTGCACCTGTGCTAGTATTGAATAATCACCGCAGCCCGGGCACCATCTTACATCCTGGTCAGTAGCAAAATCCTTGGCTGTTAATTTCACTTGTTTGATTTCTATATTATCTGCCATCAGATCTTTCCTCCTAATAGGTCAATTATTCTCTCTTCTATATCACTTGATTTGAACGGCAATCCCCTCACAAGATTAAATTGTTCAACCGGAATGACGAATTTACCCTTAATTAACATCGCAAGCTGTCCAAGGTTAATTTCTGGTATAAGAACTTTTTTGAAGTTCTTTAGAACTGTACCGGTATTAGCGGGCATTGGATTCAGATATTTTAAGTGAGCCTGGGATACATTAAAGCCTGCCTTTCTGCAGCGCAGTATAGCTTCTGTAATAGCACCAAATGTTCCTCCCCATCCAAGAACAAGTAAATCGCCCTGCTCATCTCCGGTAACTTCAAGATCAGGTATATCACATACCATATTCTGGATTTTCTGTTCCCTGAGCTTAACCATTAAATCATGGTTATCATGATCGTAACTAACAGCTCCTGTTATATTAGCTTTTTCAAGTCCGCCTATTCTGTGTTCCAATCCCGGAGTCCCCGGTTTAGCCCACGGTCTTGAAAGGAATTCATCTCTCAGATAGGTTTGATATGTTTCCTTGTCTGTCCAGAATTTTACTGGTATATCAGCCAATTCACTTACATGAGGAATCTTCCATGGTTCCGAACCATTGGCAAGATATCCGTCTGTTAATAAAATAACGGGACACATATATTTAATCGCAAGTCTGAATGCTTCTATTGCCATATAAAAACAATCGCTCGGAGTGGAAGCCGCTATAACTGCAAGCGGCGAATCTCCATTCCTTCCATACATTGCCTGTAGAAGATCAGATTGTTCCGTCTTTGTAGGAAGTCCTGTACTCGGTCCTCCTCTTTGCACATTAACAACTACCAGGGGAAGTTCGGTCATAAGTGCCAATCCGAGAGCTTCGCTTTTAAGTGCTAGCCCGGGACCGCTTGTAGTAGTCAAAGCAAGATTACCGGCAAATGAAGCTCCTATGGCAGATGTAATACCTGCTATCTCATCTTCAGCCTGAAATGTCTTAACACCAAAATTCTTATAGTTGCTTAAGTACTGTAATATTTCAGTCGCTGGTGTTATAGGATAGGATCCCAGAAACAGAGGTAGTCCGCTTTTTACTGAAGCTGCTAAACAACCAAGCGCTGTTGCTTCATTTCCTGATATGCTTCTATAAACCCCTTTAGGCAACTGAGCAGGTTCAACCTGATAACGTATTGTAAAAAGCTCTGTATTCTCTCCGAAATTATAACCTGCCTCAAGTGCACTCTTGTTTGCTTCTATATATTCCGGCTTACTCTTAAACTTATTCTTTATCCATTCAATTGTCTGATCCAATGGTCGGTTATACAACCAGTACATCAATCCCAATGCAAAAAAGTTTTTGCATCGCGAGATATCTTTCTGGGATAATTTAGAATTCTCTAACGCCTTAAATGTTAATGTAGTTATTGGAACAGGATAAATTTCAAATCCCTCTAATGAATTATCCTCAAGTGGATTGGTTTCGTACTTCGCAAGCTTTAAATTCTTTGCATCAAAAGCATCGGTATTCGCAATAATCATCCCGCCTTGCTTCAGCTCGGGAAGATTCTTTTTAATAGCAGCTGGGTTCATTGCAACCAAAATATCAGGTCTGTCCCCTGGTGTATGTACATCCATGCTTCCAAAATGAAGCTGAAATCCACTCACACCGTAAACAGTCCCAGAAGGAGCTCTGATCTCTGCTGGATAATCGGGCAGTGTACTCAAATCATTCCCCCAAACAGCAGTAGTATCGCTGAATTGGCTTCCGGTAAGCTGCATACCGTCCCCTGAATCTCCGGCAAATCGTACAGTTACCTCTAAAAGACTTTGAAATTCTTTTCCTTTGATCATATTACTCTCTAATAATGCTTATTTTAGTCATTTTTGGTATCCATAAACTATGCCACTTAATAATTAAAATATTAGACCATCTTTCTTTATTTATTAAGCCAATATCCGATGGAAAAGATATCAATAGCAGAATAATTATACAATACATTCTCAATTCTGAAAACAGGATTTTATTATCTAAGAATGGAGTTTGTGCTCAAATAGCGCAGTAAAGTTCTCTTTTAGCCTATTATCGAATCGAATAAATTTCAGAATTCAAAAAAAAATATATCTGCTAATTTATATGTATTAAATTATTATCTATAAGTCTTGTATTGCCTACTTTAGCAGCAATAAGGCAGTAATAGTTCTTTCCTGATTCTAATTTATCTGCTTCTTTGAAAGTTTCAGTGTTTACAATTCTTATATAATTAAGATGTATAGATTTTTCTTTTATGAAATTATTATTGATTTTCTTAACAATTACAGTAGTATTCCTTTCACCTGAATTAATAATTTCTTCAGCCTGCTTTAATGATTTATTTATAAGAAGAGCTTTTTCTCTCTCCTGTGAACTTAAGTTAATGTTTCTTGAGCTCATGGCAAGCCCGTCTGGTTCTCTGACAATTGGACATATTATCACTTCAATCTTATACTTCAGGTCCTCCACCATCCGTTTAATTACTGCCGCTTGTTGAGCATCTTTCTGACCGAAAAAAGCATAATCCGGTTTAACACAATTAAATAAAATAGTTACTATTGTTGTCACACCCTTAAAATGAGTAGGGCGGAATTCCCCTTCTATAATTTTTGATATATCACTCACATCAACATATGTCTGAAAATTTTCAGGATAAATTTCCTTTACTAAAGGATAAAAGAGATAATCAGTTCCCGCTTCTTCCAGCATTCTGGTATCACGCTCTGGATCACGTGGATATGTGTTGAAATCTTCATTCGGTGCAAATTGTGTTGGATTTACAAAGACAGATACAATTGTAATATCGGCTCTTTTGATTGACTCTTCGATTAAAGAAAGATGTCCTCTGTGCAGAAATCCCATTGTAGGTACGAACCCGATGCTTTTCCCTTCATTTTTTAATTTATCTAAAGAATCGCGGATTTCGTTAATAGTAGAAATAGTTTTTATTGTTACCTCAACTTACTAAAGTAATAAGATTATGAATAGTATTTTTAAGTTCTTTCCGGGGTGTAACGATATCTATAAATCCATGCTCAAGAACAAATTCAGATTTCTGAAATCCCTCAGGGAGATCTTTTCCAATTGTCTGTTTTATTACTCTCGGACCAGCAAAACCAATCAGTGCCTGAGGTTCAGCAATATTAAAATCCCCCAGCATTGCATAGCTTGCTGAAGTGCCACCTGTAGTAGGATCTGTCAAAACAGAAATATATGGAACTCTTGCTTCTGCTAATCTTGCTAAACGGGAACTTGTTTTAGCCATCTGCATAAGTGAAAAAGCTCCTTCCATCATTCTGGCTCCCCCGCTTGCTGAAATTATAACCAGGGGTAGTTTATTTCTATAACACCTGTCTATTAACCTGGAAATTTTTTCCCCAACAACCGAACCCATGCTCCCACCTATAAATTTAAAATCCATGCACCCGAAACCGATTTCAGTATTGTTAATTCTCCCCGTCCCGGTTCTTACAGCATCATATAAACCGCTTTTTTTAATTGTATCCTGAATACGTGAAGTATATTTCTTTGTATCGGTAAATTCCAACGGATCTGCAGAACGCATCTTTCTATCTATCTCTCGGAAAGATCCTTTATCCAGCAGAATATCAATATATTCCTGGCTGCCAATTCTAAAATGATATCCACATTTAATACACGTCCAAAGATTCTGTTCAAGTTGTTTTTTATGAATAATTTCTCCGCAACCCTCACATTTTTCCCATAACCCGTCCGGGATATCCTTTTTTAGTGTATCCGGAGAAATATTTTCTTTCGATCTGTTGAACCAGGACATTATTCTTTCTCTCTGATTATATCAGCAAAAATTAACAGTAATTTATTAGGTTCTTTAGGGTCGTTTGACTGTATGGTGATATTCCGGTTCATTTTCCCTTCCCGATCCTTGGTATCAAGTTCCACTCGGAGAGTCCCTTCCTCTCCCGGTTTAAGTGTTTTACTGCTTATCGATGCAACAGTACAACCACACGAAGTTGATACATTTTTTACCTCAAGTACCCCTTGACCGGAGTTTTTGAACTTAAATGTGTACTCCACAACCTGACCTTCTTTAACAGTGCCAAAATCGTGTAGTGTTTCTGAAAAATAAAGTTGTGGTGCAAGTAAACTATCCTTCACTCCAGAAATGTCAAGTACGTTGCCAGTAAATTTGAATTTTAATTCCTTATTATTCGGATCGTTTGTTTTAACATAAATAAATTTCTCCTGTTTCCCATTCTTGCCGGCAGAATTAAATTCAACCTTTATGTTTATTGATTCACCTGGAGCTAATTCATTTTTATCGGGTTTAACTGCGGTACATCCGCAGGATGCATGAACATCGGTTATTTTTAATATATCACCGCCGTTATTTACTAACGCAAAGTTATGTGTTGCAATTTGACCTTGTTCAATTGTGCCGAAATCAAATTCCATCTGTTGGGACGATGCTTTTGGTCCGACAACCTGAGCACATGCAATAAATGTAAAGCAGAGAATAAGAACTAAACTATACCTAATCATTTGTTGAATTCCTTTACAATAAAATTTTTAAAGTAATTTGGTTCTAATAAATCATAATTAAAAGTTTTATATTCAGCACCATATAAAATACACCACTCTGCAACATATAATGGACGCGGTGCAGAATATTCATTATCCTTATTAATTGCATTCCCGAATATTGGATATCCTTTGGATTTTTCCAATAATTCTGAAATGTTAATTATCTGCAGCTTCTCTGCAAATATATAATTATTAGATTTAATATGAAACCGGGCGTAATACACTTCTTCCACATTCACTTTATTAGCAATTATAAAGTCTCCTCCTTCAATACGTACCCGAAGGATTTGAAGTGCAAGAGCTTCAAATGTTGGAACTGGGCATACTTGAAGCAAACTGCCGAATGCTAGCCCCTTTACTGCAGAATAACCAATCCTTAATCCTGTAAAAGAACCGGGCCCCGAGGAAACGGCAATACATTCGAGATCCTTTAATTGAATCCCAGCGAAATTTAATGTTTTATCAATTACATCAAATAACATTCCGGAATGAGAATTCTTGAAATTAACAATTATTTCAAAGTATTTTGAATGATCAAAATAAACTGCGGCACCGCATAGGTTCCCTGAAGTCTCAATTGCTAAAATTGGTTTTATATTCATAAACTAATGAAATGAAAATCTCTGCTGATATCATCCTTTAATGTAATTTCGATTTCTATCCTTTTATGAGGGAGTACCGAGGGAAAAAGATTCCCCCATTCTATAAACTTAATGGCCTCCTTATCATTCATGTATTCATCAAATCCAATATCATAAAGCTCCTTGACCCTTTCTATACGATAAAAATCAAAATGATAAAATTTCATGTCACCGATATATTCATTTATCAGGGCAAAAGTGGGGCTACTTGCTCCATTGATATTAAATGATTTTAGAACACTTTTAATGAAATAAGTTTTGCCAGTACCGAGATTCCCAATTAGGATTATTGCTTGACCAGGTTTCATTAAAGTGGAAAATTCAACAGCTAATTTTTTAGTATCCTGCTCATTATAAACTTTATGTTTTGAAGGGAAAACCAAATCTATTTGGGTTCCATTGTAATTACCGGAAGTATCATTTCTTCCATAGAAATACCTCCATGCTGGAATGTATCCTTATAATAGGTAAGAAATTTATGATAATCTGTGGGATACACAAAATAAAAGTCCTCTTTTGAAATAATATAATTGATTGTAATGCCTCGTGTAGGAAGTTTAAAATCAGCTGGATTCTTTATATAAACTGCATATTTCTCATCAATTTTAAGATTCCGGCCGTATTTAAATCTCAAATTAGTAGAAGCCTCCCTATCTCCCAAAACCTTGGCCCCTCTTAGGCACCTGATACTGCCATGATCTGTTGTAATAACAATCTTAACATTTTCAATTTTTGCCAAGGTTCTTAAAGTTGAAAATAAAGAGGAATGCATAAACCAGCTATTCGTAAGAGATCGATATGCGGGTTCATCAGGAGCAATTTCCTTTAAAATATCGGAGTCAGATCTTCCATGAGCAATCATATCAAGGAAATTGATAACCACTGCTGTAAGATGTGTATTCTGATACGATAGTATATTCTGCTCGAAATTTCTACCCACATCAGGATCAATTATTTTAAGATATTTCAGTTCGTTCCTGAGTTTAATCTTTTTGCGGTCAAGTAGATGCTGTAACAATTCTTTCTCATATCTGTTCATACTTTTTTCATCTTCAGCCTCCTCGCCAGCCCAGTACTGTGGATAATTTTTTTCAATTTCAGAAGGATACAATCCACTAAATAACGCATTTCGGGCATATGGAGTGGCAGTCGGTAAAATTGAGTAATAATAATCTTTTTCTATCTTGAAATATTCGCTTAGATGCTTTTCCATTATCAGCCATTGATCAAGTCGAAGGCAATCGATAACAAAATAAAAAACTGATGAATTTGATTTTTCGATATTCTTAAGAACATATTTACTTGTTATCTCTGGTGTTAAAGGAGGAGTGTCAATATTACCTGTTGACGTTATCCACTTTCGATAATTCCGTTCAACAAATTTAGAAAATTCCTTATTTGCTTCTTTTTTCTGATCATTAAGCGTTTGTCTTAAACCAATATCAGGATGAGTATCAAGTTCCATATCCCAGTTAACAAGTTTCAAGTATATTTCATTCCATTCTGCAAAATCCATTTCATTCAATAAGGAGCGGGATATCTGGTTAAAATCCTGCAAATAATCTTTTGCAACATGCTGACCGGAGATTTTTTTCCCTTCAAGAAGTTTTTTACAGACAAGAAGAACCTGGCTGGGATTTATCGGTTTTGTAAGATAATCATTTATCTTGCCGCCAATGGCATCTTCCATTAAAGTTTCTTCTTCACTTTTTGTTATCATTACAACAGGAAGGTTTGGATATAAGTCTTTGATTACTGCAAGTGTTTCGAGCCCTCCCATACCTGCCATATTCTCATCTAGGAAAATCAGGTCAAAATCATTTTCTTTCACAGCAGAAATTGCATCTTCCCCATTTGTAACTGTATCAACCTCATATCCTTTTTCAGAAAGAAAAATTATATGAGACCGGAGAAGTTCGATTTCATCATCAACCCAAAGAATTTTTTTTAATTTCATAAGAGCATATTCCTTTAGAGGAAGTGAATAAATAATAATATTCCACCTTAAATCAAAATAGTAAGAAAGTATTTAGCATTCATCTTTATTGAATAGAAATATGAACATCCAGACCCGCTTCATTAGTCGTAGAGGGTGTAATATTGGATGGCCCATCAGGCTGTACAGAAGTACGTGTGTAGAAAATGGACAAAGTAACTTTAGAACTAAGAGTATATTTAATCCTTGGCTCCATGGAGATTCTTGTAGTCCCATTTTGCGGGGCACCACCTGCTACAAAATTGGACATATCATAGTTTACACTCGTATTATTAGATTTTGTGTAAGAGAAACTAAATTCTATATCATTTTTTAAAAATAAACCGAACAATGGAAGTTCAAAACCAGACTTGGAATATCCTGCAGTTATACCTATCTCATTGGAAAATGTTTCAATAATAGCCTTAGTTGTGATACCAAGATCATAACTTGTTGTAGTAGAGTATTTAACACTACTAATAATATTGCCCCCCCAAAGATCAGCAAAAGTAAAGTTCAACCCTAAAAATGGTGCAAATCCATAATCAATTTTCTGTGATTGTTTCTGCTGAACACCGTCAGGGGTAATATTCCATCCTTCAGTATAACTTGAAACATATGCATGGTCGAGAGAAACCTTTTTGGCAAATGATTTAAAAGGGAAATATTTTTCTAACCCATCCCATGTAATCCTCCAGTTAGGTCTTGGAATATAATCCGCAATATTTTTAAGAAATCCGATCCTTGAAAAAATGGGAAGGCTTTCAAATCCTTGCACAAATGCATTGGACAATGCATCAGGATCTGTTGATTGTGGATCATATTTAGCAGCTACTTTCTTTATGCCACTGTTAAATGCACTTAAGAAAAGTACTGGCGGAAAAGATAAAAAGGATCTTGATAAAGTTCCTGAAACAGACGGACTTCCGCTGATTGAAGAGTTCCCCTGAGCGTCTGTGACAATGGTTGTAGATTTATTTAGAGACCAGGCTACTTTCCAGGTAATATCAATTTTTGCCCCCTCCCATAATGGCCTTTGAGTTTTAATATCAACGCTATTCCTTTGTGAAAAATTATCACTAGCATTAACAGTATCAGCTCTTCGACCGACATTACTACTTAATCCCAGCATGAACAACCTTGAAGGTCCGTTATTATCATTCTGAGTAATACCCCAAAAGTTATAAAAACCTGTACCACTTCCATATAGACCCGACTTTGAGATACTATTATCGTTTGTAAAATTGAAAGCAAATGAGTCATAATCAAAAAAGACAATTCTTATCATAGTTTTCGTCAAGAGCAGAGCAGTTTTAACAGGTGATTTTTTTTGGATAGCTAGATTGGTAGTATCTTTTGTATTCGTGCTATCTGTTAATCCGACTCTGCTTTTAATCGAATCTTTAGGTGGTATATTAACTTGATTATCAGGGTTCGAATTTTTATTTTGTAAATTATTATCATAATTCTTAAACTCTTCTTCAAAATTCCTTTCACGACCTCTATGACTAAAAGAAATTTGACCTTGTCCTTGCAGCCTCCGATCCTGAGGATTAGATTCCGGAACATCAGCAAATAAACCCTGGGTTAAGGATTTCCAGCTTAAGTTCAAACCCAGGTTAACCTTGGAAGTGTTGCCAGCACTTCTTCCTGCATTGCCTTGTGAAATATTATACATCCATTGATATCCGGCAGAATAGCCTGTCTGTATTTTGAAATACTTTGCAATATCCCAAAATGAAGGGAGTACAGGATTAGTTCTGATATCAACAGTTTGTTGATAATTATTATCAATACCAAAGAATGCACTTTTAAATATATCCCTCCATATCTGACTTTCCAATCTTTGCTGATTCAGGCTGTTTGTTTCAAGATAGGCGAGAGTAGAATTAATATTTACACTATAATTCGTACTTATATTCAATAATCCCCCTTCGGTCATTTTCCAACTCAAATTGAATCCTCTCTGAGCAGTAAAATCACGGGAAATAGTTTGCTGCGGTAACATCCCAGTTTGATATTCCAAAACTCGGGTAACATCCGTTGTCCTCATTCTTCTTAAAGAAAATTGAGCTGAAAGGTTCTGCGGAAGAAAATAAATCCGGAACTTTTTATAATCAGGCAAAAAAGCAAATATAGTGCTAAAAACAGGAAGATTAGCAAAATCAATATTATAGTCGGGACTAATATTCAACCCATAACTTGCATTAACATTCCATTGCCAACTTTTATCATAAAGAACTGTTGGACTCCGACTAAAAGTTGTATTATAGTTAAACCCAAAAGCGAGATTATTAAACGTATCCCTGATCAACCAGAAATTGGTGGGGATCTTAATCTTAATATTGGAAGCTGAGTATGAATCTGAAACATTAATTGTTTGTGACTCGGTTATGACCTGTTCCGGAGTTTTATACCTATCCTGGTAAGCAGCAACGCTTGTCAAAATATCAGTACCGGGAAGATAAAGTGGTTTACTTATAGATTCTGTATGAGAATAGCTTAATCTTAAACTGCTTTCAGGAAGATTAAAAGGGAGCAATTTAATTAAATCCAAATCAGCAGAAATACCCCAGTTATTAGATGCTATTCTTGAACCAAACCTATCTGATATTTTATGGAAGAAAGGGTTAGTCTGACTCATCGTAAAATTAAGAGTCATCAGGTCGGCAAATTTCAATTGAGTGGCAACGCTGTATGCCCACCCAGGAGTTTGGTCTGCACCTATAACTCTTAATTCATTAACCCATATCTCACCAGATAAACCTCTCCGAAGTCTGGGACGGCTGGGATTATCAGTATTAATCACTCCAAACAACAGAAATTGAACTGCTGTCAGAGTTGGGTTACCTTTAACTGCATAAAAATGACCTGGTTTCCCAGGAACAGGTTCCTGAATAACACTATGGGCAGAATCCTGTTTCTGCTTTAATGCAGTAAGATCAGAAAATTTAATATCAATTTCATTCCAATTTGGTTTAACAGGTTGCCTGTATTCATAATAATTTAAAGTATCACCCCCGAAACGGAAATATACCTGTGAAAATGATCCGGCAGAAGTATCGGATAAATCACCGTTAAGAGGATTCATATCACCATGGACAAATAATTTCATTTCAGAATAATCAAAAACATTAAGCGGCGTAATACTAGGAATATATTTGACGGTTTCACGGGATTGTCCTGCCGGTAGGTCACTTACAATCAGATCTAATGCCTGTTCATTTTCCAAAACTACTTCATTCGGATTAGAAAGATCTCTTTGCTGGGTAACTCCCGGCGGGCTATAGTAGTCCGGATTATCCTCAATATTTTTAACAGAAATTGTCAGTATAGAATCATTTGGATTAACTTGCTGCCATTGGTTACCAACAAGGTTAAATTCAGCAACTGTCAGGTGCATAGTTTGCGCAACATCGGTAGTAAATAATCTAATTGTTTCTATGGAAGTGAGACTGGGATTACCATAAGCAAGTTTATAATCCTTAAGGGGAATCCTATACAGAAACCAGCCATGACCTACTCCCCCTCCCTGAATATATTTATTTGTACTTGCAATAGTGTCAAGTGGTATTTCATACCGGAAGTATGAATTTATAACATCAAGATTTCCGTTCATATTAAGGTCTTCAGTATCAGGAATTCTTCCGATATCAGTTAAAATAGCATTTCCTTCAGTTCCATTTATATTAAAATAATCTGTAATGGGTCTATTAACATTGGTAGAATTCTGGAAAGAAAAATCATCACCTGCAGGATCACTTTTTGTACTATGATATAGCACTCGTTCTTCAGCATCAGTAAGACCGTCAAGCCCATTGTCTTCACCAGGATCAATAAGATTATTGTAGGGAGGTTTGTCTTCAGTATCAAGAATTCCGTTAGGAATCACATCTTCACTAATCCTGCCCAAGTCAATATATAACTTTGAACCAGCAGGACATCCTTGAGGATTAGCCCAGAACTCAATATACTGCATATTTTGATCTACTAAATTATTGGCCGTAGATGAAAGAAGTTTCATTATTCCACCCCAGCTTTTTCTTGGATTTGTATAATCGGTTGGTTTTATAGTTTTACCATATCCGGCATATGTTCCGGGGGTGTCGGGCATATAGACATAATCCAGTGTCGCCTCCTGTTGATCTGCTTTAGCCACTACTTTTTTGGTTCCCCATAAATCCATAACTGTAACCGGAGAAGGAGTAATTGAGAACCAAAAAGTTTTACCTTTAAATGCCATAATTGAATCTGCATAATTATCAGCATTTAAAAAACTTGAAAATTGTGGGAGTGCATTGGGAGGACTGAGATCCTTCCAGGCAGTATAGGAGACGCCAACAGGAATAAGTTTTTTGGAAGCTTCAAAATCATCAATATATGCTACACTCTTTCCTTGATCAGAAGGAATTGTACTTTTTATCGTATTAGGATCAGGTTTGATATATGCATATTCTCCTGTAACTGAGAAGGACGACATTTCTTTAGTGGAAATAATTTTATCTAATCCCTTCGTAATAAAGGGGAGATCGGCCCCGGTAGTAAAGTCAATGCCATAAATGGTATTGTTGAGAGGTTCTTCTCCAATTCTTACTTTTTGAGATAATGACTGCTCATTAAGATTGAGGATAGAGAAACCTAATTTAGTTTTATTTGAAAAATTAAAAATACCTCTTAATCCGAGAAGGGTTTTCGAGGCAATTTGGAAAAGATCGTTCTGTTCAAAAGATATTTTAAGGTTTGCACCGGGAATAAGTGCAGCATCATTTTGAATAGTTAATTGCCCGGTATTATAATCGACTATATAATCGGAACCAAGGGAAAGCTGCCGCCCATTTAAGATTACTTTTACAGAGTTTTCAACAATATTAAAACCAAGCTGGTATACAGATGAAACATCGCCGGAATATTTTCCTGTTAAGAGCCATTTATCTTTTGTCGGAACCTGACTTGCAAAAGTCAGACTGGTATCATAAATTTCATTAAAGCTCATGTCAGAAGTAAGCCCACTCGGAAGATTTCTACCAAAGGGCTGAAGAGTAGGGAAAATAATTTCACCTGTTGCGGGAAGAATAGTAATATTAGGCCGCCAGTCAAAAATGTTATCGGGATTCAAATTTGTCAGACTTGCATCATAGAGGTCCAGCCCGAATGCTGTTAAAAACCTAATTGAATTAAGATTAGTCGCCGGTTCCTGTCCTTCTGTCTCTCTTTTGATCTCAAAATCAAAGCCTTCCTGCTTAATATTCCTTCCACCAACGGCGTATATATTTTTAAGCTGCAGTTTCCAGGCATCAGTATATTGTGGTTGAAGATATGCAGGCTTAACCAACTTAAGAACAATCTTTCGATAAACTGCTGTATCATTTGCGGTAATAAAATCACCATAAAAACGATCATCTGTTGGACCAGGACCCTGGTCCTGCCTAAAAGCAACAGCTATAATATCATTATCATTAACCTGGGTTTTAAAGGATATGAAGCCAGTTTCCGGATGAAGAATATAATCATCCCCATTTGTCAGAAGAACAAATCTTCCTGTCGCACTTTGACCCTGAATTGGATTTATTTCCGAATACAGTGAGTCAGGGTAAGTTTGATTAGCCTGTTTACCGCTTAGATTAATAAATGCATTAGCATATCTTTCCTGAGAACGATTACCTACTATAGTTTGAACTGATTTCCAGACTTGAATATCGACGACCCTATATAGCGGATTTATTACAGGTATTGCCTGTCCAAAATAGTTTTTAAAAAGATTTAGATTAGTGTCAGCATAATCTGCATGCAGGAAATAATGGTTTGTGGAATAATTATAAGCCCGAAGCTGGAAAGTCTGAGACGTAGAACCTCCACTAACATCTACTTCCTTAATTTCCCCTTTCTTTTGGCTTGCCAAAGCAGTTAAATTCAAGGGACCAAGTTTTAATTGAGCCTTAACACCAAACAAAGCCTCGCTACCGCCAACAAGAGGAGAGGTCTCTAGTGAAACGTTACCACCTTCAATGCTCTGAATAATTTCATCCTCATAACCAGTATATTTTATTTTTAATTGATTTTCATAATCAAAAGTTCTTTCAGTATTCCAGTCGGCAGTAATATTAAGTTTATCGCCTATAGTACCGTTAACATTTATTTGGACTTCTTGTTTAAAATCGGGTTCACTCGTGGAGTTTCCAAGGTTAGATGCGGTTACTCCTTCAGTAGTTGTATTTCTCCATGCGCCATGAATATCAACAGCACCACCAATTTTCAAACTAATCTTTGGTGCACCGAAAATTGTTAATACTCCACTGCTTGGTAGAGGAATTTCAAAATCCGTAAAATCTTTAATAAATTCGCCCAATCCTCTTTTAGTATCATTAAGTTGGTACTGATAGGCAAGGTCCTCCCATGATTCCCTCCTTTTAGTCCTGATCATTAAATCTAAATATTCTTCAATAGGAATTCTAAGAAGAATTTTAGTCTCCTGTCCGCCGTTGGTTTCTCTAAACTCAACGAATTTGCCGGTGGAATCAATTTTAGCTGTTCTCTGTCTTGCATTATCGGAAGGTTTTACAAAGAAGCCCGATAATTTATTCCTTTTATATTGTACAACAGGCGAATCATACCGTTGATATTTAAAATATTTTATTCGAGCAGTTGAATCGAGTGCTCTCAAATCCTTTTTTACAGTATCTTTTTTAGCAAAAAGAGTATCTTTTTTTACAAATCCGGAATCCTTACGGGTAGTAAATTTCAAACTATCATTCTTATTAACATTCGGAGTATAATTTCCATTGGATGGATTGTTGGTATTTATTGTTTGCCTGATATTGTTTTTGCCTGTGTCGGACTGAACAGAATTATTCAAACCAGGATTAATACTTATGTTGTTGTTCAGGGTATTTTTATTTCCGCCTGAATCGGGAGGAACAGAGATAGGAATTTGTAATTCTTTAAGGGGTTGGGAACTGGCAATGTTGGTCTGATTTATAGGTCCATTAACATGTTTTGGATAATTGTTTTCTAAAAGATTAAAACACGCATCTACCCAAATTAATTTATTGACCTGAGAAATATATGGAGAACTAAAACCGAAATTAATAACTGCAATAGATATTACAGCATATAATATAGTTACGCAGATACTCTCCCGCACTAACTTTATGAATCTCTTTTTAATAAGGAAACCCAACTACAAATTATTAATTTTTTCCTAAGAGTATAAAATTAACTATATATCCTCTATATTTTATTTATTTACGGAAAAAAATTAGTCAAATAAAATAAAAGTTACAATAAATGTTTTTAATTATCCCAAAACCTGACAATAAATTTATGCGTTTAATATAAATGATTTAGGGTAAATTTTTATCACTACTCTCTCTTTATAAATACGAACTTAGCCGGGGAGTTTTTAATTTGTGAATGGAAACTCAAAAGACAAGCTGTCATTTCTGACAGCCTGTTTTAACAATTTATCTTTTATGGATGGGAAGATATTCACGTTTTGCAGCGCCAGTATAAATCTGTCTTGGCCTTGAAATTCTAATACCCGGAGTTTCTTTCATTTCTTTCCACTGAGCCAGCCAACCGGGAAGCCTACCAAGAGCAAACATAACAGTAAACATATTGGTCGGGATACCCATCGCCCTGTAAATGATGCCGCTGTAAAAATCGACGTTTGGATATAATTTTTTCTCAATAAAATAAGGGTCCTTTAAAGCAGCTTCTTCAAGGTTCTTAGCAATTTCGAGGAGAGGGTCATTTATTCCAAGGAGATTCAATACTTTATCAGCAGATCCTTTAAGGATTTGGGCGCGGGGATCGAAATTCTTATAGACTCTGTGTCCGAATCCCATAAGCTTGAACTTTGATTCTTTATCTTTAGCATAATTAATATATTTCTTATAATCACCCCCGTCCTTTTTAATATGTTCAAGCATTTCAATCACTTCTTGGTTAGCACCTCCATGTAGCGGTCCCCATAATGCACAAATTCCTGCTGATATTGTGGCAAATAAATTAGCATTACTGCTACCAACCATTCTAACAGTAGATGTACTACAGTTTTGCTCATGGTCAGCGTGAAGAATCAGGAGAAGATCGAGTGCATCTTCAAGAACTTTAGGAACTTCATAATCTTCGGAAGGCACAGCAAACATCATATGAATCATATCGGCAGCAAATCTAAGATCATTCCTGGGGTATATAAAAGGTTGTCCTACTGATTTTTTATACGAGAAAGCAGCTATGGTTTTCAATTTTGCGAGCAACCTGATAATATTCAGATCATAATTTTCAGGGTTATATGCATCGGGATAATATGCAGATAATGAACTTACCATTGCAGAGAGAATCCCCATAGGGTGTGCAGAAGGAGGAAATCCTTCAAAGAATTTTTTCATATCTTCGTGAATAAGGGTATGATGAGTCAGGTCATATTGGAATTGCTCCATTTCTTTTTTTGAGGGCAGATGACCATAAATCAGCAAGTAACTTACTTCGATAAAATTTGAATTTTCAGCAAGAACTTCTATCGGATATCCCCTATATCGAAGAATTCCTTTCTCTCCATCAATAAAAGTTATGGCACTGAAACAAGAGCCAGTATTCCCATATCCGCTGTCCATAGTAATAACTCCAGTTTTATCACGGAGCTTGGTAATATCTATGGATGTTTCACCTTCAGTTCCTGTTGTGGAAAGAAGATCTAATTCTTTATCCCCTATTAACAGTTTTGCGGGTTTATCTAAAATTTTTGTTTCCATTTAGGCTTTCCTTCACTAGTAGTTAAAGAATAATATTTATTGATTATAAACTATTTGATACCCCAATGTTGAATAATTATACCATTGAGGAAAAACATTTTTAACAATGAGAATAAACTAATTATTGTTGATCATAATATCAACAGATAAATCCTGATTTTTATTTTGAAGTTTACCTAAAGAAGTGCAGTTTTAACTTATGAATTATTCATATTTTACACATTATGGATACAATTAAAGAAAATCATCTAAATATTAAAATATGGAAACTGATTTTGGCTATTTTACTAGTCAATGCATCGGGACTATGTTTAAGATATTTTAATCTAAGTACTTACCTTATCGTATTCGGTTTCCGCTTTCATCTCAGTTTTGTTCTTCCATTTGTTATTGTATTCAATTTAAATTTTCTTCCTTTTATAAAAAGATGTTTCCTCAAACCTGAATGGAGAAAAGCTTCCTTCTATTTTATTTTAATATTGTTGCCTTTATTAATGGAAGCATGTGGTTTATATATTCTCCATAAAATATATCTCGGAGATCCAGAGTATTTTTATGAATTCGGAATATCATCAATTGCTGACTATCCTATATACCTGATATGGAATTTCCCACAGATGATTTTACTTTATTTCTTTTTGATATCCGTTTCATTCAGATCAAAGTTTAAGTTTATTACTGTTGGTATTGTAATTTTTCTTCTGTTTAGCTTTGAATTAGTCCCGATTAATAAATCAAGTATTCACTTCTGGGATTTGGGAATCTTAATTTCTTGTTCCATAATATATTCTATTCTTATCAACTATTACAGAAACATATACTGGTTTGGCATATCACTTTTCACACTTCTGTGGTTTGCAATCCTAGCATTTGGAAGCAATTCAAAGACAATGATTAATTTATTATTCGCTTCACAATACGACAATTGGGATGGTTTTTTTGAAGTTGTCAAAGATTATATGCCATTTACTTTGCCAGTTTATTTTGTAATAGCTTTAATAATTTCCTGCATTGCTTGTTTATTATTAAGTAAACACAATACGGATATCGGCAATCATTAAAGTGAATGCAAGATATAACAAGAATTAATAATAGCAAGTAAGGATTGATTAAAATATTATGAACCCCCGCTTTTAGCGGGGATAATAGTATTTAGAGGCATTCATTTTCATCTTGAAAAATTTAACCAGGGGACAACTTGGCCAAGCCAAAAGGAAAACACACCCCATACAATCCATAAACCGAAAACCATACCATAATATTTTCCAATTGATTGAGACTTAAACATTTTTGAATATGCGATACTCAGAATTATAAAACTCCATATCAAAATAAAATCCACCTTTGAGAGGATATATCCGGTAATTGTGGCTTTATCGGAATTTATCACTGATGCTAAACTGACATCATTAATAAGTCTTCCCAAAATATATGATAAAACCGTTGCAAGAATAATCTGAATCATCCCTATATAACTGGTCATCCCGTTTGCTACCAAAGCAGCAGCATATGTGCCCTCCCCTTTTAACGCAAACTTTGCAAAGAGGAAATAGACACCAGAGATTATAAAAAAGACAATGAATCCGCCAATAATTATTCCGACATAACCTAAAAATTGGAATATTGGTTTATTCATACTTTCCAAACCCTGATTCAATTTTTCTTCTTTTTGGTCAGAAGTAATCTGCTTTTTTTCAACTGCAGTATTTAGGCTTTTTTCCATACTTTCTTTCTGCTGTTGTTTAACCTGGTATGCTAGATCCGGATTTTGCATAATTAAAACTCTGGATAAAACAACGATAAATAAGAGTAAAGTTATCGGCAAAAACCAATCTATAGTTTTAGGAGTAAAACCAGACATTTTTTCAAATGTTTTCTTAGGTTCAGAGAATAATCCGATGATTTTATCAGAATGACCGAGCTCAGTTTCTTCCTGGATTTCTTGATTAAAGTTTTCCATAAAATGCTCCTGGCTATAATTTGGGGAAATATAATTAAAAAGTTATTTATACTTTTTTCAAAAGGCAATAAAAAAGAATAATTTTATTGACAATAAATCTGAAAAGAGAATAAGGTTTATTAAATTTAGCTATAAAGATATTCTTAATTATTTAAGTTAAATAGAAATGAAAACAATAATAGAGCCTTTTAAGATAAAATCTGTAGAACCCATCCGGTTTACAACCAAAGAAGAAAGGAAAGAAATTCTAAAGAAAGCAGGGTATAATCCTTTCATGATTCATGCAGATGATGTAATTATTGATCTCCTAACGGACAGCGGAACCTCGGCAATGAGCGCAAAGCAATGGGCAGGAATTATGGATGGAGATGAAGCCTATGCCGGATCAAAGAGTTTTTATAGATTTGAAAAGCAAGTGAAAAAGATAACGGGGATGAAATATATAATCCCAACTCATCAGGGAAGAGCTTCAGAGAAGATTCTTTTTTCCATCGTTGGTGGGAAAGGAAAATATTTTCCAAATAATACACATTTTGATACAACCCGCGCTAATATTGAATTTACGGGAGCAGAAGCAGTAGATCTTCTTAATGAAACAGGCAAGCATCCAGAGATAAGGGCAGACTTTAAAGGAAACATGGATGTTGAGAAACTTACTGAATTTATTAAGAAAACAGGAAAAGAGAATATCCCATTGTGCATGATTACTATAACTAATAATTCAGGCGGTGGACAGCCGGTTTCTATGCAGAATATTAGAGAAGTTAAGGAAGTCTGCAATAAATTCGATATCCCTCTTTTTATTGACGCATGCAGGTTTGCTGAGAATGCTTATTTCATAAAGAAAAGAGAAAAGGGATATGCGAACAAGCCGATAATCGAAATTGCAAAGGAAATATTTTCTTATGCAGACGGCGCCACTATGAGTGCCAAGAAGGATGGTCTAGTAAATATAGGCGGATTCCTTGCATTGAATAATGACGATCTGGCAATGAAGTGCAGAAACCTTTTGATTGTAACTGAAGGATTCCCGACTTACGGCGGGCTTGCCGGGAGAGACCTTGAAGCAATTGCGCAAGGTCTTGAAGAAGTTCTGGATGAAAGTTACCTTCAA
>OCTA010000882.1_pt1 | contig 27966 bp, 28 predicted proteins | sample 1538991 | NCBI WGS metagenome assembly OCTA01 (sample SAMEA3539302, study PRJEB22396) | soil metagenome | biome: tundra; feature: field; material: soil | place: USA | collected 2010-05 | depth 0.15 m | reverse complement strand
CTGGATCTTCTTGTCGCCGGCGGCCTCGAGGATGACGTCGAACTCGTCCTGCTCCTCGGCCTCCTCGCCGCCGCCGGCGACCGCGCCGCCAGCCGGGGCCACGGCAACCGCGGCAGGCGCGGCAGCCTTGACGTCGAACGTGTCCTCGAACTGCTTCACGAAATCAGAGAGCTCGATCAGCGTCATCTCCTTGAACGCGTCGAGCAGTGCGTCGGTGCTGAGCTTCGCCATTGTGGTGCTTCCTCCGTGTACCTGCGTCTCGCCGGCGGCCTGTCCGCCACCCGCATGCTTGTCGTCTTTCTCGCTGGTTACCGCGCGGGTTGCCGCGCGGGACCAGTCAGCCTGCTGCGTCCTCGCTGGCCGTCTCGGCCGCAGCCGGGGCATCCGCGTCCGTGCTGTCCGCGACCGGCTCCGTGCTGTCCGCGACCGGCTCCGTGCTGTCCGCGACCGGCTCCGTGCCAGCCGCCGCCGGCTCCGTGCTGTCCGCCGCTGGTTCCCCGGCGGCCGGCCCGGTGTCCGACGTCCCGGCGTCCGCAGCAGCGGTCGCGTCGGCGGGTCCCTCCGCCGACCGCTTCTCCTCGAGCGCAGCCACCAGCCGGGCCATCTGGACCGGCAGTGCGGCGAAGGTCGCCGCCGCGCCGGACAGCGACGCCTTCATGGCGCCCGCCAGCTTGGCCAGCAATACCTCGCGCGGCTCGAGATCGGCGAGCTTGACGATCTCCTCAGGCGTCAGCGTCTTGCCGTCCAGAACGCCGCCCTTGATCACCAGGAACGGATTCGCCCTGGAGAAGTCGCGCAGCCCCTTGGCCGCCTCGACGACATCACCGGACACGAACGCGATCGCCGAGGGACCAGTCAGCATCCGGGTAAGGTCGGCGGCGACGCCCGCCTCAGTGGCAGCGATCTTGGTCAGCGTGTTCTTCACGACCGAAAACGTCGCGTGCTCGCCGAGTGACTGGCGCAGTACGCCGAGCTGCGCCACGGACAGACCGCGATACTCGGTCAGCACCGCGCCTGCCGAGGTCTGGAATCGCTCGGTCAGCTCGGCGACCGCGATCACCTTCTCCGCCCTCGCCATGGGCCTCCCTTCTCGTTCCGGGACAGCCGCACTGGGCGGCCTTTCCCGGCTTCATCCGGAGTCGGCGAAGGCGCGGGAAAAGACGAACGCCCCGGCGCAGGCGCACGGGGCGTGACCGCTGGCCCGGCAGCATAGCTGCTAGTCCGGCGGTCGAGCTCAGTCGCCTGCGCAGGCCGCCCGCTCATCGCGGGCCTTCGGCCACCGCGCTGAGTGCGCGGCGACAGCCGACGGTCTTTGGCAGATGCCCAGGGTACGCGCCCGCCGGCCCGACCGCCAAATTCCGTCGGTCACTTCGGCCGGACCGACCGGTAACGGCGCGCCAGAGGCCGCGGCCCGCAGCCGGAGCGAATGACGGACCAGCCGGCAGCGCGGCCCTCAGGGCTTGCGCGCTACCGCGGCGTACGCCGGGATTACCTGGGCCAGGCCAGGCGCTCGCCACTCGGGCAGCGGCACCACGCCGGGACCGACCAGGTCGAGGCCCGCGAAGAAGCGGGAGAACTCACCGAGAGTGCGGCGCGTCTGCTGGACCGAGCCGAGCCGCTCGTTATACCGCCGCTGCGACTCGCCGGTCTTCTGCTGGTCGATGTCCTTGGCCGTATCCGAGACCACCAGATAGCTGCCCGGCGGGACCGCGGCAAGGAGCCGCGACATGATTCCCCAGGGATCGTCGGAGTCCGGGATGTACTGCAGGATCATCAGCGCCATGACCGCGACCGGCTGGGCCAGATCGAGCACCTGCGCGGTCTCTGCCAGGACTTTCTCAGTATCGCGAATGTCCGCCTGGATATACGCGGTGCCGCCCTCCGGGCTGCTCCTGAGCAGTTCGCGGGCGTGCAGCAGCACGATCGGGTCGTTGTCCACATAGACGACCCGGCAATCCGGCGCGACGGACTGCGCGACCTCGTGGGTGTTCTCGGCCGTCGGCAGGCCCGTGCCGAGGTCCAGGAACTGCCGGATGCCCGCCTCGCGGACCAGGTACCGCACCGCGCGGCCGAGGAACGCCCGGTTAGCCCACACACCGGGCACCACGCCCGGGTTGGCCGCGATTACCTGCTCGGCGGCCTCCCGGTCGGCGACGAAGTTGTCTTTCCCGCCAAGCCAGTAGTCGTAGACACGCGCCGGATGCGCCACGCTGGTGTCCAGCACGACCGCCTCCTGACCGCGACCCTCCGACGCCCCGGCGGGCTGCGATTCTCCCGCCACGATGTGCCCTCCCGCCAGGCCCTGCGGCCAGGCTGAACATCTTCAGCTAAGCCGTCAGGGCGCCGTTAGGCAACCATGCGCGCCGACCGGGAATTCTGCGCTGCCGCAAAACCGGCCTGGTCAGGTCGCGGGTGCGTCCGCGAACTCATCCGCGATGCCGCGCGTCATGTTCGGGTCGACACCGATTCCCGGCCCCATCGTGGTGGTGACGGTGATCTTCCTCAGATACCGGCCCTTGGCCGCCGACGGCTTGAGCCGGACGACCTCCTCGATCGCCGCCGCGTAGTTCTCCACCAGCGCCCGGTCGGTGAACGACGCCTTGCCGATCACGAAGTGCAGGTTGCCGTGCCGGTCAACCCGGAACTCGATCTTGCCGCCCTTGATGTCGGACACCGCCTTGCCGACGTTCACCGTGACCGTGCCGGTCTTGGGGTTCGGCATCAGGCCGCGCGGGCCCAGGACGCGGCCAAGCCGGCCGACCTTGCCCATCAGATCCGGGGTCGCGACCACGGCGTCGAAATCAAGGAACCCGCCCTGGATGCGCTCGATCAGGTCGTCTGCGCCCACGTAGTCAGCGCCCGCGGCGCGGGCCTCTTCCGCGCGCTCGCCCGCCGCGAACGCCAGAACGCGCGCCGTCTTGCCAGTCCCGTGCGGCAGGTTGACGGTGCCCCGGACCATCTGGTCAGCCTTGCGCGGGTCAACGCCCAGCCGCAGCGCAACCTCGACGGTCGGGTCGAATCTGGTCGTGGAGGTCTTCCTCGCCAGCGTCACCGCCTCGGTGGGGCTGTACAGCTGAACCGGCTCGACGAGCTCTTCAGCCTTGCGATATGCCTTGCTGCGCTTCATTTCTGCGTCTCCAGCTTTTCTTCGGAGTTCGTGGTCATCGGACCAGCGCTGGCCCTGCCACTGGCCGGGCCAACCCGGCCCGGCTCATCGTGCCTGCCTGCCAACAGCAGGCAGGACCCTGCTATGCCCGGGACTCAGCCCAAGACGGTGATGCCCATCGAGCGCGCTGTCCCGGCGATGATCTTCTCCGCGGCCTCGACGCTGTTCGCGTTCAGGTCGGGCATCTTCACCTCGGCGATCTCGCGCACCTGGGCCTTCGTCATCGAGCCAGCCTTCGTCTTGTGCGGCTCGCCGCTGCCCTTCTGCACCCCGGCGGCCTTCTTGATCAGCTCAGGCGCCGGCGGCGTCTTGGTGATGAAGGAGAACGACCGGTCCTCGTAGATGGTGATCTCCACGGGGATGACATTGCCGCGCTGGGAATCCGTGGCAGCGTTGTACTGCTTGACGAAGTCCATGATGTTGACGCCGTGCGGGCCCAGCGCCGTACCCACCGGCGGAGCCGGGGTGGCCTGTCCCGCGTTCAGCTGCACCTTGACGAGCGCAGCAACCTTCTTCTTCCTCGGAGGCATCGCCTGGAGTCCTTACCTAACTGTGTTCACTCTGGTCATGTACGGCTGGTGTCGCTGATGGCCGCTCCGCCGCCGGTCAGATCTTGCTGACCTGATCGAAGGACAGCTCCACCGGCGTCTCGCGCCCGAAAATCGACACGAGCACCTTGAGCTTCTGGGTATCGGGATTGATCTCGCTCACGGTAGCCGGGAGGGTGGCGAACGGGCCGTCCATAACAGTAACGGACTGGCCGACCTCGAAGTCCACCGCGGCGGCCCGCATGGTCTCGGCCTTCTTGATCGCCTTTTCCGCGGGCACCGGCGCGAGCAGGGTTGCGACCTCGTCCAGGCTGAGCGGCGACGGCTTGCTGGACAGTCCCACGAAACCGGTGACCCCCGGCGTGTTGCGCACGGCCGCCCAGGACTCGTCGGTGAGATCCATCCGGACGAGGATGTAGCCGGGCAGCACCTTCTCCTGGACCTGCTGCCGCTTGCCGCCCTTGATCTCGATCACCTCATGCGTGGGAACCTCGATCTGGTAGATGAAGTCCTCCATGTTCAGCGACTGAGTGCGGCTCTCCAGGTTGGTCCTGACCCGGTTCTCGTAGCCGGCGTAAGAATGCACGACATACCAGTCACCGGGCAGGCGCCGCAGTTCGGCCTTGAACGTGGTGACGGGGTCGGCCACTTCCTCGCCGGCCTCGTCCGCACCGGCCGCTGCCTCCCCGGTCGCTGCCTCCCCGTCCGCAGCCGCACCGTCCGCAGCCGCACCGAGAACTGCGTCGTCGGGCACCACGTCAGCGGGCACCACGTCAGCGGGCACCACGTCAGCGGGCACCACGTCAGCGGGCACCACGTCAGCGGGCACTGGCTCGCCCTCGGCGGCAGCATCGGCTTCCGCTGCCGCGCCGTCCGCAGCCCCGTCAGTCAGCGCGGTGCCGGCTGCGCCGAGATCACCAGTGTCGGTGCCCTCGGTCTCGGTTTCGGTCGCAGCCTCAGCCTCAGTGGGCGTGCCCTCGGCGCCGGGCTCGCCGTCGATGGGACGCTCAGCCGACTTTTGGCCGACCTGCAGTTCGGACTCGGACACGGTAACTCTTTCTCTCCGCTCTTCCATACGCGCTTCTGCCGGTGGTTACGGCTGGCCTGCTGGCCGCGCGCACGTGCTCGTGTGATCATGCTGCCACGCTCGGCGCATGAGTCAGTAATCAGCCGGTGGAAAACCTCAGCCGAAGACGGCAAACACCAGCTTCGTAAACCCGTAGTCCAGGCTGGTCACGATCGCCACCATGATCAGGATGAACACGAGCGCGACTGTCGTGTAGGTGACAAGCTCCTTGCGGGTCGGCCAGATGACCTTGCGCAGTTCAGCGACCACCTGCCGGAGGAACAACGCGGGCGTGGTTCGCTCCCGCACCTGCGGCCGGCCAGGCTTAGGCGATTTCTCTGCAGCCGAGCCACGCGTCTGAGTTGCCATGTCCTCACCTGAGCAGCGCTGATCACTTGTCGGCTGACGCCGTCGTCTGCCCGCTGGTTCACGGGCCGCACTCGCAGGGCAGGAGGGACTCGAACCCCCAACCGCCGGTTTTGGAGACCGGGACTCTAGCCAATTGAGCTACTGCCCTATCAGGCGCGTGCGGGCATGCACGCGCCACCTGGTGGACGGCCACCAGATGCTGAAGTGTACGTCGCCGACAGCCTCGCCGTCGAACCCGCAGCCGAAGACAACGTGCAGCCGCCAGCCTACGCAAAAGGATAGCGACGACCCCGGGTACGAAGTCCCAGGTACGCGGCAGCTTGCCTCTCGTTATTCCCCGCCCTCCCCGCATGGGACTGGCGGGGTTTTTTGGTGCTCAGTGGATCTCGATGGCTGTCGCTACGTTGCGTCCATGCCGACTCTGGTCGTGCTTTCCAGTGACACGGACTTGCTGCCCGCCAGAGGACCCTGCCTCAGCTCGGCGGTGCGGACACTGAGGTTGCCTGCTGGTATGGCGCAGACGCGCCCCAGGATAAGAAGCAATCGCCCGTCTGTCACCGCCTGGACGAGGCTGACTGGCGTCTGTGACCCGAGACTGGACCGGCCTCGTCTGAAACCTCTGGTGACATCGGGATCTGCCGGACCTGGCTGGCGGATGACCTGGCTGGCGGATGACATGGAGACGTGACGCCGCGGACCCGGCGGCGAGCACGCACCGCACACGGCGACCGGCCCAGGATGCCACCCGCACCCCGCGAAAGTGCCACCATGGAGTCATGGGTTCCTCACAGCACAGAGTCTCTGCCCGGGTGGCTGGCATCACCGAGTCCGCGACGCTGGCCGTCGATGCCAAGGCCAAGGCGCTGAAGGCCGCCGGCAGGCCGGTCATCGGCTTCGGCGCCGGAGAGCCGGACTTCCCGACGCCCGACTACATCGTCGAGGCAGCGGCGCGCGCCTGCGCCGTGCCGAGGTTCCACCACTACACGCCCGCGGCCGGCCTGCCGGAACTGCGTGAGGCGGTGGCTGCAAAGACCGCCAGGGACTCCGGCCTCCAGGTCTCCCCCGGCCAGGTCCTGATTACCAACGGCGGGAAGCATGCGGTGTACGAGGCCTTTGCCACCCTGCTGGACCCCGGCGACGAGGTGCTGCTGCCGACGCCCTACTGGACGACCTACCCGGAGTCGATCGCGCTGGCGGGCGGCACGCCGGTCACCGTGGCGACCGACGAGCAGTCCGGTTACCTGGTGTCGGTCGAGCAGCTAGAGGCACATTGCACCGGGGCGACCAAGATGCTCGTCTTCGTCTCGCCCTCGAACCCGACCGGCGCGGTGTACCCGCCGGGCCAGGTCGCGGAAATAGGCCGCTGGGCTGCTGCGAAAGGCATCTGGGTCGTCACCGACGAGATCTACGAGCACCTCGTCTACGGCGACGCCCGGTTCGTCTCGATGCCCGTCGTGGCACCGCAGATCGCCGACCGCTGCGTCGTCCTGAACGGCGTCGCGAAAACCTACGCGATGACCGGCTGGCGGGTGGGCTGGATGATCGGGCCCGCCGATGTGATCAAGGCAGCCGCGAACCTCCAGTCGCATGCCACGTCCAATGTCTGCAATGTCGCTCAGGCCGCGGCGCTGGCCGCGGTCTCCGGCGACCTGTCCGCTGTCGCGACGATGCGCGCGGCGTTCGGCCGGCGCCGGCTGCTTATGACGCGCCTGCTGAACGAGGTGCCCGGCGTGCTCTGCCCGCTACCCGATGGCGCCTTCTACTGCTACCCCTCGGTCAAGGGCGTCCTGCACCGCGAGCTTGCGGGCAGGCGGCCGCAGACAGCGGTGGAACTGGCTGAGCTGCTGCTGGACGAGGCCGACGTCGCCGTGGTGCCCGGCGAGGCATTCGGCACGCCGGGCTACTTCCGGCTGTCCTGCGCTCTCGGCGACGCCGATCTTGAGGAGGGGATCACCCGGCTCGGCAAGCTGTTCGAGCAGGCACGCTGACGCGCGGCCGCTGCGTCGGGCTGTCAGACTGTGCTGATGGCACGGCCGCTCGATCAACTCCCGAAAGCGCACCTGCACCTGCACCTGACCGGCTCCATGCGGCACGCCACGCTGGTCGAGCTGGCCAGGCAGCACCGGGCGCGCCTGCCCGAGGCGCTCGTCGCCGACTGGCCGCCGCGACTGCACGGCACCGATGAGCGCGGCTGGTTCCGCTTCCAGCGGCTCTACGACATCGCCCGCTCGGTCATCCGCACCGAGGCCGACGTGCACCGGCTGCTGCGGGAGGCGGCCGAGGACGACCGCGCCGAGGGATCGGGCTGGCTGGAGCTCCAGGTCGATCCGTCCGGGTACGCGAGCCGGTTCGGCGGCCTGACGCCCGCGGTGGAACTGGTGCTGGCCGCGGCGGCGGCAGCTACAGCGGCGACCGGCGTCGGGATCGGGATCATCATCGCCGCCAACCGCACAAAGCACCCGCTGGAGGCAAGGACGCTAGCCCGGCTCGCCGCCAGGTACGCGGGGAACGGCGTGATTGGCTTCGGCCTGTCCAACGACGAGCGCCGGGGGGCTGCGGTCGATTTCGCGCCGGCCTTCAGGATCGCCGCGCGCGCCGGGCTCATCGCCGTCCCGCACGGCGGCGAGCTGGCCGGTCCCGCCAGCGTCCGGTCCTGCCTGGATGACCTGCACGCGGGCCGCATCGGCCACGGCGTCGCTGCCGCAAGAGACAGACCATTGGCGCAACGAATAGCCGCGGCCGGCATCACTCTCGAAATCTGCCCGACGTCCAACGTTGCTCTGGGAGTTGCCGCCACGCCGGCTGACGTCCCGCTTCCGGCCTTGCTCGATGCCGGTGTCAGGGTCGCGCTGGGTGCCGACGATCCGCTGCTGTTCGGCCGCCGGCTGACCGCACAGTATGAGCTGGCCCGCCGCGCGCACGGCCTGTCCGACGCCGGGCTGGCCGAGCTCGCGCGGATGTCGGTCCGCGGCTCAGTGGCGCCGCCGAGCGTCAGGACGCGGCTGCTAGCCGGAATCGATGAATGGCAGCGCGGCGAGCCGCAGGACGGACCTGGCAGTGCCGCCCCCAGCATGATCAACTCGGCATAGCCGTGCAGTTCAGGCGGCGTGCATGCCGCCTCCAGACGGGGCCGGGCGATCTCAACGGGGCCCGGGCCATCTCAGTTGGCGATCCTCGAGCGGCACTCGGGGCAAACTTCGCCGACGGGAGTCAGGTGCAGAGCTCGGGCTCGAGTTCGCTGATCTTGATGAGGAGGCCGCCGGGGCTGGCCAGCTGCAGCTGGCGGCCGAATGGCGTGCTGCCTGATGAGAAGGGCCGCCACTCGACGCGGACGTACCAGCGCCGACACACGGAAGGCAGGCCCCCGCCCGAACGCCTGGGGAGCGGACCGCCGCGCCGGACAAGACGCGCGCCGCTTTGATCCGCGATGCGGTCCACCGCGGCTGGGTGCAGCATCTGCACCACAGCGAGCGCACTGCGGCCGGGGAGGATCTGGTCCGCCGGCTCCGCAGCGGCCACCACCGGCTGCACGGGGTGCGCGCCCACCTGCTCGAACTCGCCGGCGACCCCGGCGCCGCCGTCGCGGCCTGCCGGACAGCAGCCCAGTACGCCGCAAACATCCGCCAGCGGCGGTACCTCGAAGCCCGAGCCGCCAGCCTCGCGCCCGCCGACGAGGCAGCGACGTAAGCCGGCCCGGTAGATCGAGAACCCGCCGTCGGCTCCGCCATGTCCCTATTGCGGCCCCGGCCTGGCGGCAGGGCGCTGAGCCGGACCGCGCCGGGCGCCAGCAGGGTCTGCGCCGCTCAGAGCTCCGCGCCGACCAGCACTGGCTCGCTGGCCAGCTCGACCCCGAAAGCCTCGCGCACGCCGGCCTGGATCTCCCTGGCCAGTGCGACCAGGCCGGCTGTGCTGGCGCCCCCCGGATTGATCAGCGCCAGGGTGTGCTTGGAAGAGATGCGCGCGCCGCCGCCCTGCGGATATCCCTTGCGGAAGCCCGCATGCTCGATGAGCCAGGCGGCCGGGATCTTGACTGACCCGTCGCCGGACGCGAAATGCGGGACCGGGCGCCCTAGCCTGGCCGCGGCCCTGCGCTGCACCTCGGCGAACTGCCGGCGGTCAAGAACAGGGTTGGTGAAGAACGAGCCGGCACTGCGGGTGTCCGGGTCGCCGGGATCGAGCACCATTCCCTTGCCGCGGCGCAAGCCGAGCACGGCGCGGCGCGCGTCAGCCAGCGGTACCCGGCTGCCCACGGCGGCGCCGAGCACCTTAGCCAGCTCGCCGTAGCCGATTGGTGCGGACAGCAGGTTGCGCGCGAGCCGGAAACTGACGCTCAGCACGACGAAGCGCCCGGTAGCAGCGGCCGGGTTCAGCGCAGCGCCGGGACGCCCGGCGCCGCGCATCTTGAACGCGCTTGTCCGGTACCCGAAACCGCACTCGGCGTTCGCCAGCTCGACAACGAGATCCCGCAGCCTGTCGTAGGCGCGCACGGTGACGATCGTCTCGGCGACCTCATGACCATAGGCGCCGACGTTCTGGATGGGCGTCGCACCGGCCAGGCCGGGAATGCCGGACATGCATTCAAGGCCGGACAGTTCCTCCTCGACGCAGCGCTGGACGAGTGCGTCCCAGTCCTCGCCAGCCGCGATGGTCACCGCGACGCCGTCGCCATCAGGCGTGATCGTGGTCCCGCGGGTCGCTACGTGCACGACGACGCCAGGGAAGCCTTCGTCTGCGACGACCAGGTTGCTGCCGCCGCCCAGCACGAGCACCGGCTCGGTTTCCAGGTCCGCGGCGCGCACGACGGCCACAAGCTGCTCGTCGGTGCTGGCCTCGATGAAGGCCGCGGCGGGGCCGCCTAGCCGCAGCGTTGTGTGGTCCGACAGCGTCACCTGCTCACGGACGATCACCGCCATGCCCCGTCCTGTCCTCTCCCCCGCAGTCACAGAGCCCGGTCAGGCACCAGCCCAGTCAGCTGACCGGTCAGGGCAGGCGGACGACGGCGCGAGCGCGGGTGAGGACTTTCGTGCCGCCTGCGCGGGCGGTGAGCCCCAGCACGACGCGGTTGTCGTCCAGCTTCTCCTCGATCTTGCCGCTGACCTCGATCGTCGCGCCGACGTCATCGTCGGGCACGACCACCGGTGAGGAGAACCTGACGCCAAACTCGAGAAGTGCCGCGCGCGGGCCCGCCCAGTCGGTGACATAACGTCCTGCTTGCGCCATCGTGAACATGCCATGGGCAATGACATCCGGCAGGCCGACGGATCTGGCGATCCGCTCGTTCCAGTGGATGTAGTTGAAGTCGCCGGACGCCCCGCAGTACCTGACCAGGCTAAGCCTGGCGACTAGATAACTCGCTGGCGCCAGTTCGGCCCCGGCCTCGATATCGCCAAAGGTGATCTGGTCACTCACGCCGGGTGCCGCCTCGTCATGCTGGACCGCCTCATCCTGTGCGCCTCATGCCGGACCGCCTGATGTGCTGTACCGCCTCGTGCGCGCCTGCGGTCACTGGGCAGCGCCTCGCTCGGCGAGGGTCGAGTGGGCCGTGCAGACATGCTCGCCGTCGACCGTGCGGATCTCGGTCCGGGTGGTGAGCAGCACGTTGCGGCCCGCTGTCCGGATGTCGGAGATCGTGACCTCAGCGGTGACGACATCGCCGGCCGTGAGCTGGCGGGAATACTCGAAACGCTCCTCCCCGTGCACCACCATCGGGTAGTCCAACCCGAGGCCGGGATCCGTCACCGCGCGCCCGGCGGCGGCCATGCTGATGACGACCGGGAAGGTGGGGGGCGCGATCACGTCCGGGTAGCCGGCTGCCTGAGCGGCGCCGGCATCACGGTAGAGAAGGCTGGGGTCGCCGATCGCATCGGCGAACTCGCCAATCTTGACCCGGCTGACCTCATACGGCTCGCTGACGGGATAAGTCCGGCCGAGATAATCACGGTTGATGGCCATGCGGCTCCAGCCCTAGGAAGCGAACAGATGACCCGCCGGGCAGTACCCGCCTCGGGCACTCTGCGCCCGGGCAGGATCCGGCCCGATCGCGCCGGCCGGCTGGCCGGCGCTTCAGGCTGCCTGCTCTAGCGCGTCTCGCGATGCGGCTGGTGCTTGCGGCAGTTCGGGCAGTACTTGCTCAGCTCGACCCGGTCCGGGTCGTTGCGCCGGTTCTTTCGGGTGATGTAGTTGCGGTGCTTGCACTCCTGGCAGGCCAAAGTGATCTTGGGCCTGACATCTGTCGCAGCCACTATGGAGTGCCTTTCTTTCGTACGGACATTCGTTAGGCGGCGGCAAGGCCACTCGCCTTGACTCGCTGCCATGCGAGCGCGCAAAGCGCCCGCGGTATTCCCGCCGCCTGGCGGCAGCGCGTAGCTTCCAGCGTCGCCGCCGTCAGGATAGCCGCAGCGCGGCCACCCCGGCGGGTCGTAGCGGAGGCCGGACTTGAACCGGCGACACAGCGATTATGAGCCGCTTGCTCTGCCTGACTGAGCTACTCCGCCGCACTGGACCGCCGCCCGGCTGCCCGGTTCGGGGTACCGGCGCCATGTGCCAGGGCCCCGGCCGATACGCCGACGGCCCCACTAGCTTACAAGGCCTCGGCCGTGCGCGACTGCCCGGACCGGCGGGCCGGCTCGAGACGTCGCCCCCATGCTGAGATCAGCGGCGCTGTGGCCAGGTCGAGCCTGGCTGCCTCGACGTTCGCCAGGTGCGCGGCTATCTCGTCGGCTGTCGCGAGCCCAGCGGCGATAAGGCCCGCGCTGATCTGCCGCACCGTTGCCGCCTCGAGCAGGTCACACGCCGGGGATGTGATCGGGAAGAACGCGTCAGCCGCCACCGCTGCCAGCCCGGCCTCGCGCAGCAGCCGCGGCAGCCTGCGTCCGTAGCTGAGGTCGGCGCCACGCTCGGCCATCAGCTGCCGGAAGCCGGCCCTGAGCTTGTTGGCCAGCCGCTGCTCGGGGCCGTAGCCGTCCGGGCAGATGAGCGGCTGCAGCGCGGGGTCGGCGTCCTCGAGCAGCAGCCAGCCGCCCGGCCGAAGCACATTGACCATCGAGCTCAGCGCCCGGTCGCGGTCCGCTACGTGCACCAGTACCAGCCGGGCATGAACCAGGTCGAAAAGCTCAGCCGGCGGCTCGTCGGCGGCGATGTCATGCCGGCGGATCTCGGCGCCGCCGGCAGCGGCTGCCGCCAGCCGGGAGGTGTCGATATCGGTGGCCAGCACCCGTCCGGACGGCCCGGTCCGCCCGGCCAGCCACCGCGGCACCGACGGGCCGCCGGCTCCCACCTCCCAGCACCGCCAGCCGGGGCTGATGCCAAGGTCGTCGATGTGCCGGAACGTCCACGGATCAAAGATCGCCGACAGGGCATCAAAACGCCTCCCCGCCTCAGCCTGCTGGTTGTCCAGCAGGTAGCCGTCCCCGGTCATGAGCCGATGATCTCAGGCGGACTGGCCTCGGCACTGGGCCGCCAGACATAGTCCGCCAGGCAGACCGCCACCACGACGGCCCCCGTGCAGAGGGCGAGCACGAGCGCGGAGACGTGCGGCGCCAGCGCGCCGAGCAGCGCCAGCACGGCAAGCGCGGCGATCCTCGGCCAGGACGCGGTCCGCCAGACCACCGCCTTGAACGCCGCATGGCCGGCGATGTACAGCGCGGTGCCGCCGAGCAGCAGCCACCCGATCGACGCCGCCGGCGCGGTCGGGTCCGACAGCAGGATCTCCTCGGCGGCGGCGTCGACGATGATCCCGGCGACCATGACCGGGTGGATGAGGTGATAAGCCGATCTGCCGAGCCTGCCAGGGTCGGCTGACTCGGCAATGACCTGCTCGCTCTCCTCGGCGCTGCGGTCGAAATAAATCCACCACAGCCCGGCGCTGCCGGCGAACGAGATGATGAACGCCGCGATTTTGGCACCGGGGATCCCTCCCGGCTGCGCCAGCAGGCCGGTCAGAGTCGCGCCGATCACGACGATGGACTCGCCCAGCGCGATCAGGATGAACGCCTGGCACCGCTCGGCGAAGTGGCCGCCCTCGATGTCCCACTCCTGCGTGCTGGACCGGCCCAGGCCCGGCGTGTAGAAGCCGGCCGCGCCGCCGAGCAGGTCAACGGCGACGGCACCGAGCCACAGGAGCCTCGCGCATTCCCGCTGGCGATGCCGCCGGCTAGGGCCAGCGCGCCGCTCACGACGCACCAGGCCAGGATGCGCTGGTAGTTGCGCTGCAGCGGCTGGCCTTGCAGCCCGGCGACGGCGAATGCGCTGCGGCCGATCTGCATGCCGGCGTAGGCGCAGCCCACCAGCAGGCCGCTGGCGCGGAAGGCCTGCGGCAGCGCGGCGGACATTACGAGGCTGATCAGCATCAGGGCGAGCAGCAGCAGCCGGACCGGGATCCGGCCAGGGTCCAGCCAGTTGGTCACCCAGGTCGTGTAGGCCCACAGCAGCCACACCATCGTGAGCAGCAGGCCGGTCTTCAGCGCGCCGGTGACGGTCCGGTGCTGCAGCAGGTACTGCGACAGCTGCGTAACCGCGAAGACAAAGACCAGATCGAAGAACAGCTCCATGTTGGTGACCCGCCGCTCGCCGCCGCGATCGCGCAATAGGTTCCACTGCCTGGCCCGCCCCATTCCCGCTCCCGCCCGTGCCAGCGGCGGGCTGCCGCCCGGCTAGCCCTGGCAACCCGCGTCCCGCCAGCATCTCCCGGGCCAGATCCACGCACACAACGGATCCCACACTCGCTCCAGCAGCGGGGTCAGCAAGCCGGTGCCCGAGCCGATCTCCGAGCACGTTCCGGGCTCCCAGCTGCCGCCGTGCGCGAGCGCATCGGCGAGCGGAGGCCGCCGGCAGCCGCCGCGCTCGTCGCCCGCTCCCCCGCACACCTACTGGCTCGTCGACTCGGCAAGCCGTTGAAACCGAATTCCCGGCAACGCTGCGGAGGCCGGTGACCGACTTCCCGCGGAGCTTGCACAACGCGGCCCGGGCAGCGGATCATCGCCTCAGACCGCAAATCGCCGGATGACTTTGCGCTACACCGGATCCGAGCAAGGAGCGCCCGTGGATCAGCTCAGCCTCGGAGTCATCGCGCGGTCGCGGAAGGAGCACGAGCACCGCCTCGCGATCCATCCGCGGCACGTCCAGCGGATCGAACCCGGCCTGCGGGAGCGCATCTACCTCGAGTGCGGGTACGGCGAGCAGTTCGGCGTGCCCGACGAGCAGCTGGCGCCGTGTGTCGCCGGGCTCCGCACTCGCGCGCAGCTGTTCGCGGCGTGCGACGTGATCCTGCTGCCCAAACCGCAGCATGAGGATCTGGCGCAGATGAGAGAAGGCCAGGTCCTGTGGGGCTGGCCGCATTGCGTGCAGGATGCGAAGATCACCCAGCTGAGCGTCGACCAGCGGCTCACGCTGATCGCCTTCGAGGCGATGAATCACTGGTCCGCGGACGGCTCCTTCAGCCTGCATGTGTTTCACAAGAACAATGAGCTGGCCGGCTACTGCTCGGTGCTGCATGCGCTGGAGCTGATCGGGACGACGGGAGAATACGGTCGCCGGATGCGAGCGGCCGTCATCAGCTTCGGGGCCACCGGCCGGGGCGCGGTGACGGCCCTGAACGCGCACGGCGTCAATGACGTGGACATCCTGACCCACCGTGCCGTCAGCGCGGTCGCCTCGCCCATCCACTCGGCCCGGATGGTGCACTTCGACCAGGATGCCGGCGACCACGGCCGCTGCCATGCGCTCTGCGAAGCCGGCCCGGTGCCCCTGGCGGAATTCCTCGCTGAGCACGACATCGTGGTCAACTGCGCGCTGCAGGACACCGATGCCCCGTTGATGTTCGTCACTGGCGACGACCTGGCGTCCTTCGCCCCCGGCAGCCTCATCGTGGACGTGTCGTGCGACGAGGGCATGGGCTTCAGCTGGGCGCGTCCGACATCCTTTTCGGAGCCGATGCTGACGGTGGGCAGGAACGTCCGCTATTACGGCGTGGACCACAGCCCGTCCCTGCTGTGGGACTCCGCCAGCTGGGAAATCAGCGAGGCGCTGCTGCCGCATCTGCGCTCGGTCCTCGACGGCCCGCAGGCCTGGGATGCGAGCCAGACGATCCGGCGGGCCATCGAAATCCGCGACGGTGTCATCCAGAACTCGCGCATACTCTCGTTCCAGCATCGCTCGCCGGACTATCCGCACGCGTCTGGACAGTAAAACGGGGCGCGCAGGCCCCTGATGCCGGCCACCACCATGCTGCCGGGGATGCTGGATGAGCCGAGCGTTTGCTAGCTAATGACCATGGGTATAACAGGAGGTCTGCTATACCTGCCCGGCCTGGGCAGCGGCAGGAATTACTTGCCCGGGGATGGGCCGAGTGATTCCTGCCTGGGGGGTGGGCCGAGTGATTCCCGGAGATCCGGACAACGTGACTGGTGTTCCGTTCGGCGCAGTCAGCGTCAGCCTCAAGTGGAAGCCCTAGCCTGTTGGTCACGCAGACGCTCACCTTCCTCTTCACTGACGTCGAGGGTTCCACGGCGATGCTCCAGCACCTGGGAGACGCCTACGCGGGGGTCCTCAATGATCACCACCGGCTCATCCGGACTGGCCTCGCCGCGCACGGCGGCAGGGAGGTTGACACCCAGGGCGACGCGTTCTTCGCGGTGTTCTCGTCGCCGAGCGCCTGCGTGGCCGCGGCAATCGAGATGCAGCGGGCGTTCGTCTCGTACCCATGGCCAGCCGGCGCAGGAGTCCGCGTCCGCATGGGTGTCCATTCCGGCGAGGCGGCAGAGACGGCAGTCGGCCTTGTCGGCCTCGACGTCCACCGCGCTGCCCGTGTCGCGGCAGTCGCCCACGGGGGCCAGGTCGTGCTCTCGGCCACGACGGCCGCCCTGCTCCGCGACTCGATGCCGGCGGGCGCCTGCCTCAGGGACCTCGGCCGGCACCGGCTGAAGGACCTCGGCCGGCCCGAGCAGATCTTCCAGCTGGAGGCCGACGGCCTTCCGACGGCCTTCCCACCACTTCGGTCGCTCGACAACCCGAAGCTGCTGAACAACCTCCCGGCACAGGTGTCGAGCTTCATCGGCCGCGACGCTGAGCTCGCCAAAGTGCGCCGCCTTATCGCCACCTCTCGTCTCGTCACGCTCACCGGCTCGGGCGGCGCGGGCAAGACCCGCCTCGGGCTCCAGGTCGCAGCCGGGCTGTTGGATGGCTCAGGCGACGGCGTGTGGTTTGCGGATCTCGCTCCGCTTCAGGACTCGGACCTTGTCGCAGTCACCGTCGCAAACGTGCTCGGCATCCGTGCGGACCCGGGTCGCCCCCTCATCGACACGCTCGTCGACGCAGTCGGCCAACGGAGCCTGCTCGTGCTGCTGGACAACTGCGAGCACGTCATCGACACGTGCGCCAAGCTCGCGGACGCTCTACTTCGGAATTGTCCGAACATCGTGCTGCTCGCGACGAGCCGTGAGCCGCTCGGCATCGACGGCGAGCACGTCCACCGGGTCCCCTCCCTCGACACGCCAGCCGACGACGATGCCGTGGACGCGATCCGCAACACCGAGGCCGTGCGGCTCCTCGCCGACCGCGCCGCGCAGCACGGTGTGCCGCTGGTCTGGGACGAGCAGAGCGCTTCGGTCGTCGGCCGCATCTGCCGGCTGCTCGACGGCATTCCCCTGGCCATCGAGTTGGGCGCTGCCCGCCTGCGGGTCATGTCGGTGACCGAGCTGGACGCCCGGCTCGACCAGCGCTTCGCCATTCTGACCGGCGGCTCGCGCGCGGCCCTCCCGCGCCACCAGACGCTGCTTGCCATGGTCGACTGGTCCTGGACACTGCTCAATGTCGCCGAGCGCCATGTGCTCGCCCGTCTTTCGGTGTTCGCCGGGGGATTCGACCTCGCCGCTGTGGAGGCTGTCACCGCAGGCGGGGGCGTGCCCGCGGACGAGGTTCTCGGACACCTCGGAGCGCTGGTCGACAAGAACCTCGTACAGTTCGACGACACCGGCGCCGGACCAGTCCGCTACCGGCTGCTGGAAACCGTCCGGCAGTACACGACGCGCCAGCTCGAAAGGCAGAACCCGGCGAATGACGCCCGGATTGCCCATCGGGGCCACTACCTGGCCCTCGCGGAAGCGGCGGCTCCGCAGCTCGTGGCCCGCGATCAGGCCGGGTGGCTGGACCGTCTCGATCTCGAACTCGACAATCTCCGTGCCGCGATCGCTTTCAGCCTGAAGCAGCCGGACCCGGCGCCGGGCATCCGGCTGGTCACCGCCCTGCGAATGTTCTGGAAGGCACGCGGGCACGCCGCGGAAGGAGCCGACGCCCTCCGGGCGCTCCTCGATGTACCGGCTGGCCAAGGGGCGGCGCTGCTGCGCGCCCGAGGCCTGGCAACAGCGGCCTACCTCCTCGAGCAGACGGGCGGCTACGCGATCGCCGAGAAATACTGCGATGAGGCACTGGCCATTGCCCGGTCCGCCGGGGACGACTACCTGGTTGCTGACCTCTTGGGCGTGCGTGCCTTCATCCTGCTGCGCCGGGGGCAGCAGGCCGCCGCGCTGCCGCTCGTCGAGCTGGGCCTGGCCCTGGCGGGCCGGCTTGAGGAGCCCCATCTCAGCGCCCGTCTGCTAGCCGTCCGGGCGTTCGCCCTGGACGCCGGGGGTGACCACGCGGGCGCGACTCGCGATGCTGGCGAGTCCGTGCTGCTCTACCGCCAGGCTGGTGACCGGCGAGAGGTGGGGACGATGGTCGGCAACCTCGGGTACGCCGAGCTGTCGATGGGCGACCTGGATACCGCCCGCAGCCACCTGCTCGAGTCGCTCGACATCGCCCGAGCGCTGAACGACCACTATGGCGTCGTCTACGAGACCTTCAACCTCGGCCTGGCTGCGTACCTCAGTGGCTCCCCGAGCGCGGCCGGAGATTTCTTCGCGGAATCACTCGACCTGGCCAGGCGGGTGCGGATGAAGGCGAGCACCGCCTACGCGCTGATCGGTCTGGCAATGGCCGGCGGCGGGGCCGAGATGGGCCGGTCCGCCCGGCTCCACGGCGCGGCCGACAAGGCCCTGGCGGCTCTGGGCGAGACCGTCGAGCCCCTGGAAAGCGGGCTGCGCGATCTCGACTGCCAGCGCCTGCGCTCCGCCATGGGCGCCGGGGCCTTCGAGGCCGAGCATGCCGCGGGGCGGGCCATGACTTCCGAAGAGATCCTTGCTCTGGCGCTCGGCGACCGGGCCTTATTCCCGTTTCCCGGACCGCGCCAGCCAGGCGGAGCCGCCAGGTTCCAGCCGCGGGCGCAACCGACGCCGCCGCCCTGGCATGCCGTCACGGTACAGGGGTCCATGACCCTATGCGACACGGAAGCTGCGTCACCTCACTGTCCTGGATCCCGTCGGAAGCGGTCACCGGCGCAGGCCCGGTGGCCTTCGATACCGGATTCACGCACTACGACGATCCACCGCCCAGCGAACTCGGTGACGTCGGGGAACTGCGAGCCGCTGACCGGTTCCGTTTTGCCAATGTTCTTCGCGCCCGGGTCGACCTCGACGGCTCGGGCGCGATCACCGGCTCCGGCTACGGCGGGGGAGGCCTGATGGGCTCCACGGCCGTCAGGCTGGGCGGGCTGCACCACCGCTTCCAGGCGGTCCAGCTTCCCGATCTCCAGCATGATCCGGATCCGGGAGATGGCTGGGTGCGCTTCATGCAGGCGACGTGCGGCCGGACCGGGTTGCCCGCGCCCAGCCGGGTGCGCCGTAGTCCGTATGTCCAGTGGCAGGCTCCGCTGGTCTGGACGACCTTGTCGCTCACGCTTTACGCCGGCGGCCGGGCCGAGTTCGGGATGACCGGCGCGAGCCAGCTTCCCCGGCACTGGGTCTATGACTCGGGCGGCCAGCTGTCGCACAAGTCAGGCCTGACCGACTTCGGTGACTGGTACCGCAAGTCCTTCGGCCGGCACAGCCCGTGGCGGGACCAGGACTCGGCCGCGCTGGTCACAGCCGTGGAGACAGCGCTCGAACGGTCTCTGTCCGGGCAGCTGATGCACGGGGCGGCCAGGCCCCGCATTCAGCGCCTGGGCGCCGGCGTCGTGCTGGTGCGCCAGCACGAGCCGGGGACGGAGGTTTACCTGGTTCTCGACGGGGTCGTCCGGGTCGAGCGGGACGGCGAGCGGCTGGCGGAGTACGGGCCGGGGGCGCTGCTCGGGGAGCGGGCACACCTCGAGGGAGGCGCCCGCACCTCCTCGCTGGTGGCTGTCCCGCCCTGCCGGGTGGGGGCGGCTGACGCCGGACAGCTCGGCCGCTCTGCCCTGGAGGAGCTGTCCGGGGGGCACCGGCGTGAAGACGCCGGCCGGAACTGAGGTGCGGGTTCACCTGCGTGGTGTCCGCGGGTCGACGCCAGCGCCCGGCGCGGACTTCGTCCGGTACGGCGGCCACACCTCGTGGCGTGGCCGCTGCCGATGACCACGATGTGCCGCCGACGCTCATCCTTGATGCCGGCACCGGCCTGCGCCAGGTTACCCCGCTGCTGGCCGGCCAGCCGTTCGCCGGCACGATCCTGCTCACGCACCTGCACCGGGACCACGTCCACGGGCTGCCTTTCTTTCAGGCCGGGGACCGCGGTGACGCCCGGGTCACGCTGTGAAACAGGCAGGCTTCATTTCCAGGCGAGCCGGGCGGCGGGACGGCATATGCGCCCGGTCTTCCACGGCCCGCAGGCCCGGGACGCGAGCCAGACGATCCGGCGGGCCATCGAAATCCGCGACGGCGTCATCCAGAACTCGCGCATACTTTCCTTCCAGCACCGCTCGCCGGGCTATCCGCACACGTCTGGACAGCAGAAGGGCGCGCAGGCCACGAGCGGGACCTGACGTCGCAGCAGGCCGGGCGCATGTGATCATCGGGTGTCTGCCGATCGCGCCCAGTGGTCGTCCGCTAGGCAGGGGTTGTCATGTCCGGCTGGTTCGAGGCGCAGATCGTGGCGACCGGGCGGCTGCCGCTGTTCTGCTTCTTCGTGATGTTCCTATCCGGATTCGGTCTCGTCCGGTTGTCTGCGCGGCTCATCCGCGCACAGGTCCGCTGGTGGCCGCGCAACGTCATGGCGGGTACCGTGCACGTTCACCACATGGTCTTCGGCGTGGTGTTCATGGTGATCGGCGGCGTCGCCGAGCTTGCCGCGCCGCTGCACTCGCTGGCCTGGCGGACCGGGCCGGCCGCGCTGTTCGGGCTCGGTACCGCGCTGGTGCTCGATGAGTTCGCGCTCATACTGCACCTGCGAGACGTGTACTGGAGCAACGAGGGACGGCTGTCGATCGACGCCGTGTTCGTCGCCGCCGGGGTAACCGCGCTGCTGCTGCTCGGGGCCGCGCCGGTCGGGGTGAAAAGCGTGACCGATTACCAACTGCCCGGCAGCCCTGGCGCGGCCGTCACGCTCACGCTGACCGTGGCCCTGCTTTTCGTGCTCGCTACGATCACGCTGCTGAAAGGCAAGATCTGGACCGGGCTCTTCGGCCTGTTCGTGCCGCCGCTGTTCATCGTCGGCGCCATCCGGCTCGCCCGGCCCGGCTCACCGTGGGCTCGCTGGCGGTACCGGGAACGAGCCCGCAAGCTCGCCAGGGCCAGCCGACGGGAGCAGCGCCTGCGACAGCCGGTGATCCGCGCGAAGATCTGGCTTCAGGACCTGCTGACTGGCCGGCATGAGGCGGCCGCGCCGCCGGTGCCGGCTGCCGTCGAAGAGGCTCCTGACCCGCGCGCGGACCAGCCGCCTCCGCGCTAATCGCTGACGCCCGCGCTACTGCGGCGCTGGCGCATTCGGGTCCCGCGCGTACCGCTTGACCGTACCCTCCATCGTGATCCGCACCGCGCACAGCGGGCGCTGCCCCGGCTTGCTCGCGGCCAGCACCCAGCGGCCGTCCGTCCGGACGACATGCCATTCACCGCCCCCTTCGCCGCTGCCGCGAGCGAGACGACGCTCCCTCCGGACGCTGCGTGGGCTCAAGTGCCATCGGGAGCGCGTGCGCCGCTGTCACCAGGACGGGATGCACAAACGCGACCCGCCCGCCGGACTGCGGCCGAGCGCGAGCCAACTGCCGCCATCCCGGCGCGGTTATCTCAGCGGATTGCCCGGACATGACCATATCCGCGGAAGGTTTCTGAGTCATTCTTTTAGCAATTGCTAGATGTAACCAATGGATAGCACGGGGTACCTAGCCCTTGCCGCATAGAAGTACGGCCTTTCCGCACGGGGGTGCCGGGAGCCGTGGCGAGGGGGGAACAATGCCGGAACCGGTACGCGCCAGCCAGCGTTATATGCCGGGCCTCGACGGCCTGCGCGCGCTGGCGGTCCTGGCCGTCATCGCCTATCACGAGCAACTCGGCTGGGCACCGGGAGGCCTGCTCGGGGTGGGGATCTTCTTTACCCTGAGCGGCTACCTCATTACTGACCTGCTGCTCGGGCAATGGCGGGCCAGTGGCCGGCTGAACCTGGCCGACTTCTGGCTCAGGCGGGCGCGCCGGCTGCTGCCGGCCCTGTTCGTCATGCTGGCGGTGGTAGCTGCATGGGTCACGGTCGCGGACCGAGTCCAGCTCGCCAGCTTGCGCAGGGCGGTGGCAGCGGCCGTCACTTACTCGAGCAACTGGTACGTGATCATCCAGCACAATTCCTACTTCGCGAGGTTCGCGCCGCCCTTCCCGCTCGATCACCTGTGGTCGCTGGCAGTCGAGGAGCAGTTCTACCTCGTCTGGCCCTGGCTGGTCCTGCTGGGCCTGTGCTGCCTGCGGACACGGCGGGCGGGCGCGGTGAGGTGGCTGGCGCTGCCCACGCTCGCGCTTGGCGCCGCGTCCGCCGCCGCCATGCTGCTGCTGTACCACCCGGGGCTCGATCCGACCAGGGTCTACGAAGGCACCGACACCCGCGCCTTCGGCCTGCTTACCGGGGCGGCGCTGGCCATGGTCTGGCCCAGCCGCCAGCCGGGATCGGCGAGGAAAGTCCGCGTGCTGCTGGACGGCACGGGAATCGCGGGCCTGGCCGTGATCGCTCTGATGATCTGGCGGGTTGGCCAGTACTCGCCGTTCATCTACCGGGGCGGCCTTGGCCTGCTCTCGCTGGCAGCCGCCGCCGTGGTGGCTGCCACCGCCTGTCCGGGCAGCCTGGTGGGCCAGGCGCTGGGCTGCCGGCCATTGCGCTGGATCGGGGTACGTTCCTACGGCATCTACCTGTGGCACTACCCCGTGATCGTGCTGACATCGCCGGCGAACAGCGGCGAGGACCTGGCCCGGGCCGGTCTCCAGGTGGCAGCCAGCATCGGGCTGGCCGCACTGTCCTGGCGGTTCGTCGAGGAACCGGTGCGCCAGGGCGCGCTCAGCCGGCTGTGGGCCCGCGCCCGCTCCTCCCGGTCGTACCCGCGGCCCGCCGGGGTCAGCGCAGTGGCCGCCATGACGGCCGCATCCGGGGTGCTGGTGGTGGCCTGCGCCGGCCTGAGCGGGGCCGTGCCGGCCTCTGGTGCGGTGGGCGACGCGGCATCCAGTGCCGCCGGTTCGGTCCTGCCGCCCGCCCCAGGCCCGGAGTCCACGGGCGCGGGGCCAGCGGGCGTCAGCATGCGGCGCTCGCCCGCTGGTTCTGCGGCGGTCCGCACGTCCTGCCGCGCCGTGGCGCACATCGGTGACTCCACCTCCGAGGGCATGATCTCGCCCGCCTATCTGCCCGACCCGTCGCAGCGGCTGGCCGCCCAGTATGCCGGGGTCGGTGTCCGGGCCGTCCAGACCGAGATCTCGGGGGCCCGGTCAGTAGTGGAGACGCTGCCAGGCCAGGTCAACGGCTATAACGTGGCCCGCGCACTGGTGCGCCAGGGATACCGGGGCTGCTGGGTGATCGCCCTGGGCACCAACGACACCGCCAATGTGGCGGTCGGCTCGACGGTCGGGCGGATGGCCCGCATCGAGGAGATGATGTCGGCCACCGGGGGCCGGCCGGTGATGTGGGTCGACGTCAAGTCGCTGCTCGTCAGCGGTCCTTACGCCGAGTCAGATATGCAGGCGTGGAACGCCGCGCTGCGCCAGGCCTGCGCCCGGTATCCCAATATGCGGATCTTCGACTGGGCGTCCGTCGCGGCAGGCAGCTGGTTCATTTCGGATGGGATCCACTACACCTCGGCCGGTTACGCGGCACGGGCGCGGCTCATCGCCGCCGCCCTTGCCCAGGCGTTCCCCGGCAGCGGTCGCAGCAACGGGTGCGTCATCGGGTAGCCGCCGAGGGCGCTCAGCGCGCAAGTCCGCCGGCCGTGCGCCAGCGTAGGCTGCGATCTGGAGAAGGAGGCCGCCATGGGCTTCGAGCACATCCTGGTCGAGCGGTCCGGTGAGTTCGCCACCGTCACGATGAACCGGCCGCAGCGGCGCAACGCCCTGTCGCTGCCGCACATGCGCGAGCTGATCACGGCGCTGCGTGATATCGGGGAGAGCGACGCCCTCGGCATCGTCCTGGCCGGCAACGGCCCGGTCTTCTGCGCCGGGCACGACTTCGCCGACGTCGCCGATGCCGATCTGTCGGCGGTTCGCGCACTGCTGGCGACCTGCACCGAGCTGATGACGCTCATGCAGCAGGTACCCCAGCCGGTGGTGGCCCGGGTGCACGGTCTCGCCACGGCGGCCGGCTGCCAGCTGGTCGCAAGCACCGATCTCGCCGTTGCCAGCGAGGACGCCGGCTTTGCCGCTCCCGGCGGGAAAGGTGGCTGGTTCTGCCACACGCCCATGGTGGCCATCGCCAGGAACGTCGGCCGGAAACGGGCCGTGGAGATGGCCCTTTCGGGCGACGTTATCGACGCCAGGACCGCGCTCGACTGGGGACTGGTCAACCGGGTAGTGCCCGCCGGGCAGCTTGACACCGCCGTGGCGGATCTCCTGGATCGCGTCACGCGGGGGTCGGCGGAGAGCAAGGGCATTGGCAAGCAGGCGCTCTACGCCCAGATAGACCTCGACCAGCCAAAGGCGTACGCCTACGCCGTCGAGGTGATGGCAGCGACCAGTCAGCTGCCGGATGCACGTGAGGGCATGCACGCGTTCCTCGGCAAGCGCAAGCCGCAATGGCGCCGCGGACGCCAGTGAACCTCAGCGGCTCACAGGGGCGCGGCTAGCGCGGCACGCGGCGCTCAGACGGGCCGATCCGAGGCGGCGGCGAGGACTTCGGGGTGCTCACGGCGGTAATGCTCGGTCAAGACGGCACTCGCCTCTCCAGATCTGCACGGGATGCTGCGCTGGCAGACCTGGCAGCGGATAACCGGAAGCCGGGTGACGGTTACGGGGAAACGGGAGGATCTCGTGCTGCTCACTGCTCGCATTATGCCAGATTGGCGATCGCAGCAACGACCTCGCCGGGCAGGTGCCGGGGATGTATGAGCAGCGCCCTGGCCACCTGACGGATTTTGAGCCGCCTCGGGATGAGCATTTTCTCGCTGTAACGCCAGGCAGCGAATTCATCATTACCGAAGCGCTCGCCAATGGCCCGGCGAAAATGTCTTGCATCACCGCCGTCCCCCTTCCAGGCCGGCAGCCATTCGCGCAGCTCGTCATCGCATTCCAGCATGGTCCAGTTCATCAGCCGCTCGGCCACCTGGCCGGCCGCATCGATGACGAAGGCCAGATCGGCATCTGCCCGGATGCCATGGACCCTGCCCTCGTTATCGCGGCCGTGGTGGATGCTGGCCGAGCTGAAATGTGCCCCCACTGCCAGCGCCGCGACGGCGTGGCCGGCTTCGTGCCAGGCCGTCCTGACAGTTGCCGCCCGGGCCGGCGCGAGGCTGGGAAAACAGCCGCAGTCGTAGCGCTGCCTGATCCATTTGTCGTTCACGATCGACTCATCGTCGTAGCGGATGACCCGGCTCAGCTCAGCCTGGATCGCGGCCAGGATGCGCTGCTCGGAAGGCCTCATGACGAACATGGCCTCACGGCAGCGCCTGCACCGTGTCGGCAGGTATCCAGCCCTCCCGGCCGCTGGCCGCCCGGACCCAGATCCAGCCGCTTTCGTCGTCTCGGGTCATGACCGTCAGGACCTCCCCGAGCGCAGCGGGCAGCTCAGTGGTGTCGGACGGCTCGATCACGGTCGCCTGGCCCGACTCCGCGTCGAGGTAACGCGACGGCATCCAGCCATCGCCATTCCCGGCGGTCACGAAGACAAGGACAGGCCAGCGGGCATCCCGCCGCCCGACCGTGACCTGCTGACCGACGGACAGCCGCAGGGGCGCTCGCTCGGGAATCTCGTGCGCCCGGACCGCTCGGGCCTCGCTCATGCTGACATCTTCCCGCCAGCGGACGGGGCGCGGCGAGATCTTCCGCCTGCGCAGCAGCGTGGCACAGGGGCGAGCAGTCCGCGGGTTCGGCTACCCGCGCACCGGCGTCATGTTCAGGCGCCGTTGACGCGGTAGTAGGCCGTGGGCTCCCAGTAGGAGTTGAACCGAATCCAGCCGATCCGCGAGCCGGTGTCGTGCGCCCCGAACGTGATGTCAGCGCGGTCATACAGCTCGACGTGGCCGGTGCCATAGAAAGCCAGGTCGCCTTGGCGCGCCTGGGCGCGGCTTATCCGGATCAGCCGGCGGCTGCGGAGCATGTCATAGGTGGTCCGGCCCAGCACGATGTGAGCGCGCCGGTAGGCCGCATAGACCAGGCCGGAGCAGTCGTAGCAGGACGGCCCGCTGCCGCCCCAGCAGTACCATTTGCCATGCTGGGCGATGGCGTAATCGTAGGCGATAGTGCGCAGCGGGTGGCGGATGGCACTGGTCGCCGCGTGGGCGGGCCGGGCGGAAAACGCCAGCGCCGCCAGGGTCACGGAGGCCATGATGACGAGCATTCGATGGAACATTTTTCTCCTTCGTCGGGCGGACATGACACGTCTCGTCCAGGGGCTGCCTCCTCCCTCGTACTGCTCGCCGGCTTAGCTAATGGGCGGTTTCTACCTGAGTGCCCGTATCTAAGGTGCACAGCTTAACCACATCTTGTCCTGGTTTCTAGTAAAAAGCCTGTTCACAGGCGTGCCGCCGAACGGGCAGCCGCCCTGCGGCGCTGCTCCTTGCGGCCAGTGCCGTGGTGTCGGCGGTCGCGTACTCACAAAGCCCGCGGAAGACCGAACTGCCCAGTCCGGCGGCGCGAATCAGTCCCCGGCGTAGCCGTCACGCGGCGGGCCGGTGGCCCGCGAACAGTACTCGTGGCATCCGGTCCGCCGAGGTTTCCTCGTCGACGGCCTGTGGCTCGAAGCCGTAGCGGGCCAGGAGGCTGAGCCAGGTTTTGCGGCCGAACAGGCCCATGCGGTGCGTCTCGTGCACGGCATGGACCGCGCCGCCGGGCTCGCGAAGCAAGAACGCGTACTCAGCCAGCGTCCAGGTGTCGGCCGGATCCGGGTCGAAGGACCACTCCAGGAACCGCGCCCCGCGCCCATCGGCGCCGTCGCTGCCGCCGTAGCCGGTCCCCGACTGGAAAGTCTCGGTGATGTTGTCGGGAACGAAGACGGCAACGCCGCCTGGCCGGCAATGCGCGAACGCGGTCTCGATGACCTGGCCGAGTTCGACTTCGCTGGTCATGTAGTCCACGGCGTCGTGGACGAGCACCGCATCGAAGGTCGCATCCAGCCGCGCCGTGCGCATGTCGCCCACCACATGCTCGCAGCCCGGGTTGAGCCGCCGCGACTCCGCGAGCATGGCTGCAGAGAGATCGAGGAGCGTCATGGCGAATCGCGCCCTGAGGTGGCTGGCCAGATGGCCGCCGCCGCTGCCCAGTTCCAGGACCTCGCGAACGGGTCCCGACGCCAGGCCGAGCGCCTTTATCGCGAAGGCGGCCTCCTCCGCGTACTCCTCCGGCGGCGAGATGAGCGGCCACCACGCCGCCAGGTCCTGGTAAAGGCGATGACCGGCTGGCACCTGAGCCATAAGATCATCCTTGACCGATGAGCATCCAGCCGGCCCCGCCGCATCGTCGGCGTCCCGGCAGGGGGGGCATGATGGCGAGCCGGCGAAGGACAGCCGTGCAACCCTGGCAACGGACGGCCGATGCGGGGAATGGGTCAGCCTGTCGCCGGCCCACGAGGAGGCATGCGCCGCCTGCATGACCGAAGCGCGTAACTTCGTCGCAGCACAGAAAAGCCGGTAGCCGATCAGTCCCGTTTGGCCGCGCCGAACCATGGCAGCGTTCTGCACTACCGCTCGGAATTCGGACGGGACGTATCGCTGGCGGGCAGGGTCTCGCCGGTTTCGAGCGAGGTCTTGAGGTTGGCGATGACTGCTGGCCAGCCTCCGCCGATGAGCTCCAGAACGGCGCTTCCGGGTTCGAAGTCGTCGTGAACGACGGCCAGCCTGACCTTCTGCCCGAGCGGCTCGATGTCGAAGGCAACCTCGACCGGCGCTCGCTGGTCATTCTGGCAAGCAATTCATCGCTGAACCCGACGGCCGCGGCGAATTCCGGCGTGAAGGTGTGAAAGGAGTAGGCCAGCCGGCGATAGGGCTCGGATTCGAGAATGACCTGAGCGGGATCGGCGATCGTCACGCCATTCTGCTGCCAGGTAAGCGTCGACCCTGCTCTCCGATCCGACTCCAATCCGACTCCAAGGTGACTCCCGGTAGCGCCGGGTGACAGCCGGCTCGGTCAGCGCTTGCCAGAGCCGCTGCGGGGTGGTGCTGACGTAGGTCGTGTAGACGAGAACATGCAGCCGTCTGCCGCCGCCGCCGGTAGCCAGCAGCAACCGGCCGGCGGCAGCGGCACCCCCGGCACCGCCCTCACCGCCCTCACCGGGCCGCCGTGGCTGGACGCCCGCCGGGTGGCGGCCGGCGGCGGCGTTCCTCCGGGCATACCAGCTCGGCGGCGGCTACACCCCCGGGCCGCTGCTCT